>Ga0247720_100005_pt1 | contig 190900 bp, 178 predicted proteins | sample MSEWel2015_12_15_FD_189078 | JGI IMG/M metagenome (GOLD analysis project Ga0247720, IMG submission 189078) | Subsurface sediment microbial communities from gas well in West Virginia, United States - MSEEL Well Study Marcellus 3H_2015_12_15 | ecosystem: Environmental > Terrestrial > Deep... | reverse complement strand
CACAGGTGTGAGGTACACACCACACCTGTGTTGCCCTATTGAGTGGAATATCCACCCAGTAGGGAAGACGGCCTGAAATTCGGAGCTGTCAAGAATCCTCGCCTCTTCCAGGGCGGGGAGAAGTCAACATCTTTGAAGGAATTTTCGGGTTTTTGTCGAATAAACAATTTATAGGGTACCTGCGATTAGCTATGAAATGTAAATGCTTGTAAAGTGTTATTGACTTTGAAGTGAGCGTTTCAAGATGCTTCGAGAGATATAAAAGATACTTTGAGAGATAGATGCAATAGAAGGACGATGTAAAATGAGCCCTTTGGATTTTATGACAAGCTAAAATTTTGCAAGAAAGGAGGAGTGGCGCAGAAGGCTCTGTTTTAAGGGGTCTTCTGCGTTACTGTATAATGAGATGATAAAAATAAGGTTTTTAGGCGCGGTAGATGGGGTAACGGGGTCATGCCATGTAATCGAGTTTAATGATAAGCTTATACTGCTTGACTGTGGCCTGTATCAGGGGAAGGATGAGCAGCTGAACTATGCGGAATTTGAGTTCAATCCGGCTGACATCGACTATTTATTTTTAAGCCACAGCCATATAGACCACAGCGGAAGAATTCCCTTGCTGGTCAAGAAGGGCTTTAAGGGAACCATATATTGTTCAAAGCCCACCTATGATTTGTGCGAGGTTATGTTGCTTGACAGTGCACACATTCAGGAAGCCGAGGCGGAATGGAAAAACAGGAAAGCAAAGCGTTCGGGCAAGCCGCTGGTTGACCCGCTTTATACCCAAGCCGATGTACACGACAGCCTGAGATTTTTTAAGCCGGTACTGTATGGCCAGATCGTTAAGGTGGATGACGATTTGACAGTGAGGTTCAGCGATGCCGGGCATATACTGGGTTCTTCCATAATCGAGATGTGGTTTAAAGATGAGAATGAGGTGATCAAGATTGTCTACTCAGGAGACCTGGGCATGAAGGAAAAGCCTTTGCTGAAGGACCCGGCAGCGATCGATAGCGCAGATTATGTTATAATGGAGTCAACGTATGGGGACAGGGAACACAAGGACGTTGAGCAAGCGGAACAGCAGCTGATCGACATAATACTGAAAACTGCTGAGAGGGGAGGCAGTGTCATCATACCCTCTTTTGCGGTGGGCAGAACCCAGGAGATAATATATCACCTGAACAAGTATTATGACAAAAAATTGAGTGAAGCGGGGGAAAGGGAAAATAGATTGAGGAAAATACCAGTATATGTAGACAGCCCACTTGCCATAAAGGCGACCGAAGTATTCGCTCGCAATGCCCATGTGTTTGACGAGGAAGCAAGGGATTATCTGATGAAGGGAGATAATCCGCTGTATTTTGAAAATCTCCATTTTATTCAAAGCGTTGAGGAATCTAAAATGCTCAATTTCTCCAATGAACCCAAGATAATCATCTCGTCCAGCGGCATGTGTGAGGCAGGACGAATTAAACACCATCTGAAACATAATCTGTGGAAAAAGGAGTGCAGCGTGGTATTTGTTGGATATCAGGCTGAGGGTACCCTTGGAAGGAGAATTTTGGATGGCGCCAAAGAGGTCAAGATACTGGGAGAGGATATTCGTGTAAACGCTGAGATATATGATGTGGAAGGTTTTTCTAGCCACGCCGATAAAAAAGGGTTGATAAACTGGCTCAAAAATTTTAGCGAGAAACCCAAAAAGGTGTTTTTAGTACACGGGGAGTCTGAAGCCAAGGAAGGGCTTGCAAAAGAGATAAATGATATTTTAGGAATCGAATGCCTAATTCCGGCTTACAATACGGCCTACGAAGTAAGAGGCAAGGCCGAGGTGAAAGAGATAGATGTTGCGGGTAGAGAAGAGTTAGAGGTTTCAGGACAGGTTGAAAGAGTATATATAGAAAAGCTGAAGAATGAGATTGTGAATATAAGGCACCTGATTGAAAATGCCTTAAAGCTCATCGAAGAGTATCTAAACAGCGATAACGTGGATATGGAAAAGTACAGAAAGATCAACAACAGTTTACTGGAGATAGAAAGCAAAGTCATGGACCTTACCATATTGAGTGGAAGGTAGGGCGAGAAAAAGAAGTTTTTTCTGTAGCAAGTCTGGTCGATGGTACAGGAAGCCACCACCTCCATAGGTAGGTGATAGTTCACATTGCTAATTGTGGTTAATGAATTATAAAAGAAAAACCTGGTAATTGTCTATGCAAAAGAGGTTTGAGCTTGTCAAATCAATGTTTAAGGCTGATGGTGGAGAGAATCATCGCAAGCTTGTCATTGGAGAGGGTGGACACCGTTTTTATGCGCAGATGCTGCCTGGCCAGTCATGAATGCCTACATAAATCAAGATTAGGGTGTATATAACCTTCTGTATGAAGATAATGCAAGAAGCCGCTGGACAATTGAAGACTAAATCAAATCTGGATTAAAATAGTTAAAGTGGGGCCTTGACAGCATGTGGTAAGTTATGATAAGTTTTATTTAAAATTGAAACCATGAAGGTTTCAGAGAGGCATATCAAAAATTTTGTTTAAATTGAGCCCATGAAGGGAAACCCATGAAGGGTGATAGAGATGTCGAATCTTGCCTTTTATGGGTTATTTTATTTTCTTTTAGAGGAGTTGGTGCTATGCATATGGCTGATGCCTTGATTTCACCGGCCGTTGGTGGAACCATGCTGGCAGCTACTGCTGGAATTGCGGCTTATTCCGCTAAAAAGGTTCAAAATGATATGGATGAGAGCAAAATTCCTCTGATGGGAGTTATGGGTGCGTTTGTCTTTGCGGCACAGATGATCAATTTCTCGATACCCGGCACCGGTTCCAGCGGACATCTTGGCGGAGGAATGCTGCTGGCAATACTTCTGGGGCCTTATGCGGCATTCCTTACAATGGCATCGATTTTGCTGATACAGGCACTGTTCTTTGGTGATGGTGGATTGCTAGCTTATGGGTGTAATGTTTTTAATCTTGGCTTTTATACCTGCTTTGTAGCATATCCTCTTATTTACAAAAAGCTTGTGCGTAAAGGCGTTAATCCAAGGAGTATTTTTGTTGGTTCTATGGTTTCATCGATGGTTGGCTTGCAGCTTGGGGCTTTCAGCGTTGTGGTTCAGACGCTCTTGTCAGGGAAGACTGAACTGCCTTTTGTCCAATTCTTGTTGCTTATGCAGCCTATACACCTTGCCATTGGAGTCATTGAAGGGCTGGCTACTGCAGCAATAGTTACCTTTATATGGAGAGCTAGACCCGAAATATTAGAAAGAGCAGCTTTTGGGGAATCGCTTGGTGGCGTGCCCATCAAGAAGGTCCTGACAGGGCTTGTGGTTGCGGTGGTTATAGTAGGTGGTTTGCTTTCCTGGTTTGCCTCCACCAATCCTGATGGTTTGGAATGGTCTATTGAAAGAGTAACGGGTACAACTGAACTAGAAACTCCCGATGGTATTCATAAGATATTTTCTGAGATTCAAAGCAAGACTGCCTTTTTGCCTGATTATGGCTTTAAAACAGATCAAGATGATGTTCAAAACCAACCGGCTGTAGAGGATGAAGAAGCCTGGCCTTCAGTTGATGCCGGAACAAGCGTTTCAGGTATAGTAGGAGGAGCTATGACGCTTGTGTTGGCCGCATTTATGGGATGGATTATAAACATCTTAAAGAAAAAGAGGGGCAAAGCCGTTGCTTAACAGGGCTGCTGTTTAATATTTTACCTTTGGGAATGGTCTGTATGTCGAACATCATAAATTCGTTATATAACATAAGGTTACTGGATGACCTGGCTAGAAAAAAGACATTTATACACAGCATTCATCCCCTGATAAAACTGCTTACCACCATTGTTTATGTGGTTGTGCTTGCATCGTTTGAAAGGCATGAGGTTAGCGCTCTTTTGCCTTTTGTCTTTTATCCTGTATTCATTCTTTCTTTTGCCGAGATACCAGTGGTTCCGATTCTGAAAAGAGTATTGCTTGTTGAGCCTTTGATTATAGGGATTGGAATATTAAATCCGTTATTTGACAATTATATAGTTATGTTTGGTGACATTGTTATTTCAAGGGGATGGCTTACTTTTTTGTCAATTTTTATAAAATGCAGCTTAGCGGTAACGGTCAGCATTTTATTGGTAGCAACCACGGGGATGGACAGACTGGCCATTGCACTGCGGATCCTTAAAATTCCCAGGATTCTTGTCCTGCAACTTTTATTGACCTACCGATATATATGGTTGCTGATTGAAGAGGCTCTAAGGATGATGCAGGCGTATTCCCTGCGGGCGCCAGGCCGAAAAGGGGTAAAGATAAATGATTTGGGCTCTTTTTTAGGCCAGATGTTGCTTAGGGCTTTTGACAGGGCACAGAGGATATATCAAGCAATGAGCTTAAGAGGCTTTACGGGTGAGTATAATGCCGCTGATGTATCGAAGATAAGGTTTAGGGATTTCGTATACTTTGCGGCATGGAGCCTGTTCTTTATTATTGCTAGGATCTACGATATCGCCGTATTAATAGGAACATTGTTTACAGGAGTGGGTAGATAGATGAGCCATCATAAACTTGAAGCGAGGAATCTGTACTTTTCATATCCGGATGGACATGAGGCCGTGAAAAACGTGTCTTTTACGATTTATCACGGAGAATCTGTAGGGTTGATTGGTGCCAATTGGGCTGGGAAGTCCACGCTATTGATGCTGCTTATGGGCATTTTGTTTCCAAGCCGTGGAGAAGTGCTGGTTGGAGATGTTAGGTTAACAAAAAAGACGTTACCCGCTATACGCCAGAGATTAGGGTTCGTTTTTCAGGACCCCAATGATCAGCTGTTTATGAGCACTGTTTATGATGATGTGGCGTTTGGGCCGCGAAATTACGGGCTTGATGAGGACGAAGTAAAGATTAGAGTGGAAAATGCGTTGGAAATGGTGGGAATACCTCACCTGAAGGATAGGCCGCCCTTTAGATTATCAGGTGGAGAAAAACGGGTAGCTGCAATTGCATCTGTTTTATCCATGCAACCCGATATATTGATAATGGATGAGCCAACGTCTGCCCTTGACCCTAAATCAAGACGGAGGGTAATAACTTTACTAAAAAACTTTGAACATACAAAGATAATCGCCAGCCATGATTTGGATATGGTGCTTGAGACCTGCAGAAGGGTGATTGTGCTAAATGAAGGTGAAATAGCGGCAGATGGCATGGTAAGTGAGATTTTGCTCGACAAGGAATTGCTGGAGAACTGCGGGCTGGAAATGCCCCTTTCTCTTCAAAATTGTCCTGTATGTGGTGCTTTTAAAAATAAATCGATCTAAAAATTTTGATTTTGGTCTCAAACTTCGCATATAAGAAATGAGCTGTGAACATTAAAAAATCAACATTGATATTTGTTGCTTGATGGGTTATAATACTTCTAGAGATTAATTTTAAAATTAATCTCTAGATAAACTTGTAAGGTTGTTGTGAGGTGGTGTTATGGAAAAAATAGTTGGGATAAAAACGATACGGCCCAAACTGGGGGAATATCTTAAGAGAGCAGAAGAAGGGGAAGTTTTAGTAATATCGTCTCGTTCGGAGCCTAAAGGAGTTATACTGGGTTATTCTGCATATAAAGAACTGAAGGCACTGGCACAAAAAGCCAAACAACTGGAAATTGCTCAAATTCTGAATAATTTCAGAAATAAAGCTGAAGAAGCCGGGTTGTCTGAAGATGATGTACAGAAAGAAATAGAGGAAGTGCGGCAAGAAATAGAGGAAGTGCGGCGATGAGAGCAGTGATTGATACAAATGTCTTAATTTCTGGATTCATAAGCAACAAAAGTTTTCCCGCCAAAGTAATTGATTTGTGGGTTACCGGCCAGTTTGAACCTGTAGTATGCAAAGAAATCATAGAAGAGTACAGTGCTGTTTTGGTAAGAGGCAAATTTTCTGTTTTAGGGAGTATCGAAGAGAGACTAGACGCATTAACCAAACTTTTATGTCTGGAACATGTAGTTTTTATAGAACCGCAGCAGGAACTCGATGTCATTAAAGATGACCCAAAGGATAATCTCTTTCTGGCATGTGCTTTGGAAGGGAACTGCAAATTTATTGTATCTGGTGATCGGCATCTATTGGACCTAAAAGAATATACCGGCATAAAAATTGTAGACGCCAAGGAATTTCTAACTCTAATACGAACGTTCTAAGGTAAGGAAGCAGGACAGTTTTCAGTTATGTTCTGCTTTTTCTTTTTGGGTGATAAACAAAGCAATCTTGTTTTAAGCAAATCTTTCTCGGTTATTTCACGGTTAATCAGCTTAATTAAATTATGTCACCGTCGGTGTATAATTGACCCAGGAGCAACGAAAAGGAATTGACCCACCCCTTAAAAGCTAAGGGCAAGAGCATTTGTCCAATCGCTAAAGAGACTGGCCTTTCAAGAAATACTGTAAGGAGATACTTGAGAGCAGATGGTATTCCTCAAAGAAAACCTCATCTAAAAGAGAGTCAAAGCTTGACCCATACAAGGATACTATTCAACAGATGATAAATTCAGGAATATTTAATTGCGAGGTCATTTATGAAAGGATTAAGGAGGAAGGTTACACCGGCGGCCGTACTATCCTGAGGGATTATGTAAGGCCGTTTGGGCCTCCTAAACAGGTTCCTGCTGTGCGCCGCTTTGTTTTTGGTTTTCAAAAACAAATCCGAGGATCGCATTGGATCCTCGGAATCCTTGATTTTTCTGGTGCGAAAGGGGGGACTCGAACCCCCACGGGCCGAAGCCCACTAGACCCTGAATCTAGCGCGTCTGCCAATTCCACCACTTTCGCACGCCATTTTAAATTTATTTTTATGGTGGAGGGGGATGGATTCGAACCACCGAAGGCTGCGCCAACAGATTTACAGTCTGCCCCCTTTGACCACTCGGGCACCCCTCCACGTTTGGTGCCTCGGGGCGGAATCGAACCACCGACACGCGGATTTTCAGTCCGCTGCTCTACCAACTGAGCTACCGAGGCTTTTTAATTGGCGACCCGGAAGGGACTTGAACCCTCGACCTCTAGCGTGACAGGCTAGCGTTCTAACCAGCTGAACTACCGGGCCGCATTTATGGTGGGCCTTCAGGGATTCGAACCCCGGACCAACCGGTTATGAGCCGGCTGCTCTGACCGCTGAGCTAAAGGCCCATATCAATCTCTTGTTTTATTCATTTGTGGTGACCCCTAGGGGATTCGAACCCCTGTTACCGCCGTGAAAGGGCGGTGTCTTAACCACTTGACCAAGGGGCCGCTCTCTGGTCGGGGTGGAGGGATTTGAACCCCCGGCCCCATGCTCCCAAAGCACGTGCGCTACCAAGCTGCGCCACACCCCGACTCTTTTGAGTCACTTTCCGAAGGCAAATATTAATATACAGCATTTAAATTATTCTGTCAAGAGGGAAAAATTTTTTTATTTTATTGTTCCGATATGGTATAATTACAGACGGATAACTGTACTTTGGAAGAAAGGGGAGGATTGCATGAACATAACCCACAATTACAATTCCTCTACCAATACGTGGGAAGTTTCTTTATCAGGCGAGGTGGACGTATACAATGCACCTCAGCTGAAGGAGGTCCTTCACAGCCTTTTGGACCAGCATAACTCAAGCATAGTGATAGACTGCCAGGGCCTTAAGTATATTGACAGCACTGGATTGGGCGTACTGATCGGGGTTTTGAAGAGAGTGAAGGACAACAACGGCAATATATCCATAAAGAATTTGAAACCTTACATTAAGAAAATTTTTACAATCACCGGGCTTGATAAAATATTTTTGATTGAGGTGCAGGAATGATGAGCATGGACAGCGTCTATTTAAGGGTGCCAGCAAAGCCTGAGTATATGCTGGTCATACGGTTGACGACTTCAGCGGTGGCCAGCCGGGCTGGCTTTGATGTAGATGAGATTGAGGATATAAAGCTGGCGGTGTCTGAGGCTGGGACCTTTATGATGAACCATGACAAGGGCGTAGAGTGGTTGGAGCTTGAGTTTAAGGTGGACAAGGAGGAGGGCATCTGGATTGATATATTTGCATCTAAAGCCGCTCATCAAGATGTGCTGTTTTCGAACAATGAGCAGTCAGAACTCAGCTTTTATATAATGGAGTCCCTTATGGATGGAGTAGAGAAAGCAATCGATAATGGATTTTTAAGGGGTATAAAGATGTACAAAAAATTTGGGGGTTAGTTTTTAATGAGCGTACAGACATCTACAAAGTCAGGTGCCGAAAATTTGGAAGCTTTGCTGAAGGAGTATTGTAAGACCAGGGACATAGAGCTGAGAAACCTTTTGGTGCAGAAATATTTATATATTGCCGAAATAATAGCCAAGAAGTTTGCCAACCGGGGAATCGACTTTGACGATTTGTATCAGGTGGCTTCGCTGGCTTTGATAAAGGCTCTGGAGCGTTATGATATAAACAAGGGCTATAAGTTTTCCAGCTTTGCAACTCCTACCATAATTGGAGAGATAAAGAACTATTTCCGCGACAGAAGCAGAATAATCCGGCTGCCCAGGAAGGAAAGCGAGATGCTCAAAAAGCTGGAGGAAGCCAGGGCACATCTTTCAGCTACTCTTGGGCGTTCGCCCAAACCCGAGGAGCTGGCCGAGTATTTGGATGTGACCGCCGAAGAGGTTTTGGAGCTGATGGAATCCAATCAAAAGACCAATCCTCTTTCGCTGGATTATTATATAGACGAAGATAATGAAACTGACCTGTCAGCAGTAATAGGTCATGAGGAGAATGGTTATATAAACGTTGAAAATAGAGACTTTATCGACAGCGTCATGGACAAGCTAAATGATGTGGAGAAAAAGATCATATACGAACGTTTTTATAATCAGCGAAGCCAGAAGGATATAGCGGAAGAGATGGGCGTTTCGCAGATGTATGTTTCAAGGCTTGAACGAAAAATTTTGAGGAAGCTCAAACACATGTTTAAAAACAGCATTTGACTGATCGCTTTGATGTAAAATGATTACAATTGTTTTGTTTAAATGCTATAAAGAAGGGTAGTTATATAATTAAGGAGCCACGTTTTATTGAGTAAAACGATTTAAATCAGTAAATTGAATTCGAGCAGCGCCAGTTTTTGGAGGTAGTGCCGGTGATGTTGTTGTTTAAAAAGGAAATTGTAGGGGCCAATCCACAGATGGTCAGAGGGCTGGTAAGGGAAATAATGGATTGTATAGAGGCTTGGCATCACCTGGAGGAAGAAGAGGATTATGAATTCCGCCTCATAATCAATGAACTTATCGTCAATGGCATTGTCCACGGGAATAAGTGCTTTGATGACAAGGTATTGACAGTGATTGTCCATGCGCTGGATGATAATACCGTATCCATATGTATAAGGGATCAGGGAAGGGGTTTTAATTACAGGGAAATAGAAAGAGGTATTTTCCCCTGTGATTCTTTTTTGCTTTTGGAGAGGGGGAGGGGACTTAAAATAGTGCAGAGCATATGTGATGATATTAAATTCAGCAAGAATGGCAGCTGGATTAGCGTAAAGAAATCCATAAAGCCATAAGGGGATATAAACTGATTCGCTGCAATCAGAATATTTTTATTTTTGGAGGATTTTTTTGTTTTGCGGAGAAATAGAAAATATAGTAGAATAACTTTGAAGGGATTGGAGTTATGGGTAAGGGCCTTGTAATTGGCAGAAGAAGGGTACGCTTTCGCTTTTTTGTTTTTTTGTTTACGGTCATAATGGGCTGTTATTACCTCATACATGCCTCCACTCGTACGCCGGTTTACGGCATCGTGCAGTATGGAGAAATATTGTTAAAGGATAGGGGCGATGCTCTGGTAATCCGGCAGGAAAGCGTGTATGATGCTCCTGAGTACGGGCGTGTTAACTTTTTGGTAGCTGAAGGTGAATCAGTGGAGAAAGAGGCTCCTGTGGCCGTTTTATATAAAGCCAATTACAAGGAAGAGCTGGTGTACCAGCTCTACAACGTGCAGGAGAAGATATTGCTCTATCAGCAGGAAAATATAGTGCAGGAGATCATCGATAAGGATTTGGAGAAGGTGGAGAAGGATATAGTCGGTACAGTTGCATCTATTCAGGTTGCGGTAAGGGATTTGCAGCTGGACAAACTGGATGATTACGAAAAAAGGCTTCGTTCGCTGTTTGCCAGCCGGCAAAAGGTGCTCGACCAGAAGATGGGATCCGACCCTTATCTGGAACGGCTTTACAAGGAAGAGGCCGAGCTTAACAAGCAGCTTGAAGAGTGGAAAGTGGAGCTGGTGGCTCCGGAGTCCGGCTTCATAAGTTTTTCTCTGGACGGCATGGAGGACATTCTGGGGGCAAAAGCAGTAAATTATATTAAAATTGAGGATTTCAAGAGCTTTTATGGTAAAGATGTGGTGGAACAAGTAGATAGCGGAGAAGATGCAAAAGCTGATCAACCGTTTTTCAAAATCGTACAGCCCGGTAAGTGGTACGCAGCGTGCCTGATATCAAAGCCGCAGATCAACTATGCAGAAGGGCAAGAGGTGGATGTAAGCTTTATAGGCCCTCAGGTGCAAACCATCAAAGGCAAGGTATATCGCATTGTCCAAGGAAAAGGTGAAACCCTTGTGATAGTGGAGTTTAATGAAAAGGTCGAGGATTTCATCAATAAGAGAAGCGTAAAAGTAGAGATAAGCAAGAATTTTCAGGGGTTTATGGTGCCTGCTGGCGCTGTTGTTACTCGGCGGGGTGAAAAGGGGATAAGGATGATTCGGGAGGATTCAGAAGCTTTTGTTCCGGTAGAAATGGTGGCGTCTGATGGTGATAATGCTATAATTTCCGAGAAAGGGGAATCCAAACAGCTGGAGCTTCATGCCAAAGTTCGCATTGAGAGGTGATTTGGCAATGGACGTACAATACAACGTGAAGAGGGTATTGGATAGAGTCGCCGAAGCTGCCCATAGGGCAAATAGGGCCCCCGAAGATATTACGGTTGTTGCCGTCACTAAAACCGTTGAGGTAAACAGGATAATGGAAGCTATAAATGCCGGCATACGGCATATTGGCGAGAATAGGGTGCAGGAGTTTGTAAAAAAGCACGAATTCATTCCCGCCGAGGTAAAGAGGCATCTGATTGGAACGCTGCAGACAAACAAAGTGAAGTATATAATAGACAAGATAGACTTGATACATTCGCTTGATCGCATCTCCCTGGCAAAGGAACTGGACAGGCGTGCGGCGGCGGTTGAGAGGGTTATTCCTGTTTTAATACAGGTCAACGTATCCAAGGAATCCACAAAGTCGGGCATCTTTGAAGAGGAGCTTGAAAGCTTTATCGAGCGGTTGGAACCGTTCGAGCATATACGGGTAAAGGGATTGATGACCATAGCGCCGTTGTCGGGTAACCCTGAATCTGTACGCCCTTATTTTGCACGGCTCAAAGAGCTGTTTGAAAAAATAAAGGAAAGGGGATATCCTCATATTGATATGGAACATCTTTCGATGGGGATGACCAATGATTTTGAGGTGGCCATTGAGGAAGGTGCCAATATCGTGAGGATTGGCAGGGCAATCTTTGGGGAAAGATATGTTTAGAGAAGAGGAGGAATTTTTATGGCGGGCAGTATATTTAACAAGATTTTAAACTTAATCGGGTTGGAAGAAACCGTGATAGAGGAAAACCCGGAAGCCAGTGAACCTGAAGCTGAGGAACAAAATCAAGATCAGGAGCTGGAGGAGCCGTCATTTTGGTCTAGACAAAAGAAAGGCAAAGTCGTCAATATACATACTTCGTCTTATGTAAAAGTGGTCATATACCAGCCTACCTCATTTGAAGATACTCAGATTATTATCAATAATTTAAAGAACAGAAAGCCCATTGTAGTTAACCTAGAGGCGCTGGATACAGTTCTGGCCCAAAGGGTGCTTGACTTCATAAGCGGGGCGGTGTATGCTCTCGATGGGACCATTCAAAAGGTGTCCAGAGGCATATTTGTGCTGGCGCCCAGCAATATCGATATAGTGGGCAATATCCCGGAAGAATTGAAGGGCAAGAGCTTTTATACGCTGGCAAACGTCAAAGAAGAGGAAACAGAATAGGGGGAGTGACATTGATATACTGGGGAATCATATATGTACTTCGTGGTATACGGTGGTTCCTGAACATACTTTCATGGTTAATTGTCATCAATGCCCTTATGTCGTGGTTTATAGATCCAACCCATCCAATTCGATCCTTCGTTATGCGGGTGGTAGAACCTGTGGTCAGCCCTTTTCGGAGGCTAACCGATAGGTTGAATACCTCGGGATTTCCCATAGATTTTTCGCCTCTTTTTGCCTATCTGGCGATAATGATTCTGCAGCAGATCATAGAGGTTGTGGAAAACTTTCTAAAGTACAGGGCAGCGTTTTTTTAACGTTTTTGTGGCAATCTAAGAGGGGAGGATATTGATTATGCCGTTGACGCCCATGGATATTCACAATAAGGAATTTTCCCGAAGCTTCAGAGGTTATGACGAGGATGAAGTGGATCAGTTTCTGGATGAAGTTGTACAGGATTTTGAAAAGCTTTATAAAGAAAACCTTGAACTTAAGGAGCGTATAGGCCTTTTAAAGGAACAGCTGGAATACTACAAGTCCATGGAGAGCACCCTGAAGGAGACACTGGTTACGGCACAAAAAACCGCAGAGGAGGTGATGGCCTCGGCGCATAAGAATGCCGAGCTGATCATCAGAGAGGCCGAACAGAAGGCGCAGAAGATCATACAGGACGCCAATGAGCAGGTGGTAAAAATACGGATGGAATATGAAGAGACCAGAAAGCAGGTACAGATATTCAAAACCAGGTTTAAAACGCTTTTGCAGGAGTACCTTCAAACGATAGAAAGGGAAGCGGAATCGCCATCTGTTGAAGCTGAGCAACAGACCAGTACTTAAAAGCCCATAGATTTTGATGATTAACGTGGTAGGATAAAAAGTGCTGGGAGGGGGTATACTTTTTTCAGTATCCCCTTTTATGTTTTTTGGAGAGATGATACAACATGGAAAGGGATTGTCGGACAAATAATGAGGAGGACACAAAGCAGCAAGCTTATTCAAAGATAGAGGAGATCGCCAGGACTCTTGAGAAGATGAGGTTTGGAGAGTATATAGAATATCTAAATGATACCCGGAGGGTGATACGCACCAATTTCATAGCCGGCTTGGCAAGAGGGTTTGGAATGGCTGTGGGGTTTACCCTGCTTGGCGCCGTGGCACTGTATTTCTTGACCCGGCTGGCTAATGAAAATTTGCCCATAATAGGCGGTTTTATAGCAGAAATAGTTAAAATCGTCAAGCAACACCTGTGAACGGCTTTAAAAGGTTCAAGATTTAAAATTGAGGAGTATTGACTGATGTACGGATTTGTCGGGGAAAATAGCAATGTGTCTGTAACCTACAATTAGAAACTTACAACGTAAAACCTAAAAAGGAGACCTAGAAGAAGGGGGAAAAGAGGCTTATGAAGGATTATGAAATAAAATACCTTAAGAAAAAGTTGCTGGATGAGCAGCAAAAAGTTGAGTCTATGCTTAACGAGTTCAAGAAGAACAATTTTGGGGTGGATGATTCCATAGGGAACAGCATAGAGGAGTTATCCAAGTACGATAATCATCCTGCCGATTTAGGGACCGAAACCTTTGAGCAAGAAAAGTACGTCTCCTTGCGCAATCACCAACTAGAATACCTTGGCGATATACGCGATGCCCTGCAAAGGATAGAGAGGGGAAGCTACGGGATATGTCTATACTGCGGCAAGGAGATAGGCTTTGAACGCCTGGATGCATACCCGACTGCTAAACTTTGTATCAACTGCCAGAAGAAAGAGGCTGAAGAGCAGATTGATACCAACTGGGCCTGATTTATAAAAACTTGCTATGAAAGGTGCTTCACCTTATGGTATAATGTAATACAGTGTAAACAAGTCTATGGAAGGGGAGCACCATGCTGCAGTTATTTATCGTGGCCTTCATAGTGGCCCTTGATCAGGTTACTAAATATCTCGCCAAGACCTATCTTAAACCAGTGGGGTCTATCCCTTTGATACCAAACGTTTTCCATTTTACCTATGTGGAAAACAGAGGTGCCGCATTCGGCATCTTGCAAAATCAGAGATGGCTTTTTATAGTATTGACGGTTGTAATCAGCGCAGTGATAGTGTATTATCTATTCACTCATCGTCAAGAGAGCATAGTACTCACCATTGCGCTTTCCATGATACTGGGTGGGGCTATAGGCAATCTAATTGATAGGCTGCGGTTGGGATATGTGGTGGATATGCTGCATTTTGTACTTATAGATTACCCTGTCTTCAATGTGGCCGATTCATTCGTGGTGATAGGTACCATATTGCTTGCATATTATATCCTGTTTATGGCAGACTCAAGAGAAAGGCAGTTCAGTTAGGTGTTTGCTTATGGAATTTTTGAGGTTTGAAATTGCGCAAGCAGATGATAAAAAGAGAATCGATGTCTTTTTGACCGAAAAGATTCCTGAACATTCGCGTTCATACATTCAAAAGCTAATAAAGGACGGGCTTGTGCTGGTAAACGGCGAAAAGGCAAAGCCCAATTTTAAGGTAAAGCCCGGGTGCGTCATAGATGTGACCATACCTCCACCGCAGGAGATATCCCTTCAGCCCGAACCCATGGAGCTGGATATAGTATACGAGGATGATGACATAGTGGTGGTCAATAAGCCCCAGGGGATGGTGGTACACCCCGCACCAGGGAATTATTCTGGTACGCTGGTCAATGCGCTGCTGTACTCTTGTGATGAGCTGTCCGGGATTGGCGGCGTGATCCGGCCGGGGATTGTCCACCGCCTGGACAAGGATACCTCGGGCTTGCTGGTGGTTGCCAAGAATGATGCTGCGCACCGCAGCCTGGCGCAGCAGATCAGAGACAGAACTTTAAAGCGCGTTTACTGGTGTATTGTGGAAAAAAACATAAAAGAGGACAAAGGGGTTATAAATGCTCCAATAGGGCGCCATCCCACCAACCGCAAAAAGATGGCGGTGGTGAATCTGCCCACTGCGAAACCGGCGATTACGCATTTTAAGGTGCTTGAACGGTTTGGCGAATATACCCTTGTCGAGGCCAGGCTTGAAACCGGCAGAACCCATCAGATACGGGTGCACATGGCGTATATAGGCCACCCTGTGGTGGGCGACAGCGTTTATGGTTCTCGAAAGCAAAAATTTAATTTAAAGGGACAGGTCCTTCATGCAAAGAAGCTGGGGCTTATCCATCCCTCTACTGGAGAGTATATGGAGTTTGAAGCGCCCCTGCCCGAATACTTTGAAAACCTTCTCGACATCCTGCGAAGAAATTATACAAAAAATTAAAAAGGGTATGGACACTCCGGGGTGTTTATGTTATACTATAAAAAATTGATTTGGCCTTTAAATCGATCCTGTGAGGTCGGTAAGGTGTTGGGGTGTAGTTTGCGCAAAATTGCATCTGGGATGGTCTGTGTGCACAGGACGTCTTACCGATCGGTGAGATGTCTTTTTTTGTAAAAAGGGGTGACCTGGACCATGATTCAAAAGGCGCTGATTATGGATGAAGCGGCCATGAACAGGGCTCTTACGCGAATAGCCCATGAGATCATAGAACGCAACAAGGGCATCGAAGATGTGGTGCTGGTGGGTATACAGACCAGGGGAGTACCGTTGGCTCAGAGGTTGGCCAAGAAGATACAACAATACGAAGGTCAGGAAATTCCCGTTGGGGTGCTGGATATAACGCTGTATCGCGATGACCTATCCTCACAACCAGAACAGCCCGTAATTAACAGTACGAATATCCCGTTTGATGTGAATGGCAAAGTCGTGGTAATGGTCGATGATGTGCTGTTTACGGGGAGGACGGCCCGAGCAGCCATGGATGCTCTGATTGATTTGGGCAGGCCCAAAGCCATCCAGCTTGCGGTTTTAGTGGACAGGGGACATCGCGAGCTGCCCATAAGGGCGGATTACGTAGGGAAAAACGTTCCTACATCAAAAAGCGAAAAGGTATACGTATATGTTTCCGAGGTTGATGGTGTAAACAAAGTAATTATAGCCGAACCTTGAAAATTCCCTTTAATACAGTCCTGTGAGGCTGTCAAGGGAATTGCAACCGGGTTTTTATATGCCTTGATAGCCTTCTATCAAGGCATTTTTGATGCCTAAAAATAGTTCCGCTGATCATTAAGGAATCAGATAAATCTTAAATGTTGGTGGGTGAGATGATGGCACTGAAGCGAAAGGATTTGCTTGGGCTTAGGGGGCTGACCAGAGCGGAGCTGGAGGAAATATTGAGTACGGCTGAAGAGATGAAATCCATTCTTTTAAGCGACGTCAAAAAGGTGTCGCATCTACAGGGCAAGTCGGTGGTAACGCTGTTTTATGAAAACAGCACCAGAACAAGGTTCTCGTTTGAATTTGCGGCCAAATATCTGGGGGCGCATACAGCCAGCGTTGCAGTCTCGTCCAGCAGCGTTGCCAAGGGAGAAAGCCTGATAGACACCGGAAAAACCATTCAAAGCATGGGGGTTGATGTCATCGTTATTCGTCATCCGATGTCGGGAGCGCCTCACCTTCTAGCAAAACATGTATCGGCGTCGGTTATTAATGCCGGTGACGGAATCAACGAACACCCAACCCAGGCGCTGCTCGACATGTTTACCATGAAGCAAAAGAAAGGGGCCATAGATGGTTTGAAGGTGGCCATAATAGGAGATATACTGCACAGCAGGGTGGCCCGCAGCAACATATGGGGGCTCACCACCATGGGAGCCGAGGTTAGGGTGGCTGGCCCTCCCACTCTTATGCCGCCTGATATTGAGAGGATGGGAGCCAGGGTTTTTTACAGAGTCGAGGAAGCCATAAGAGGGGCGGATGTGGTCATGGGGCTGCGGCTTCAAAGGGAGCGTCAGCAGAAAGGGTTGCTGCCTTCACTGAGGGAGTACACGCGCCTGTTTGGCATAACCGAGGAACGGATACGGCTTGCCAAGAAGGATGCCCTGATCATGCACCCTGGCCCAGTAAACAGGGGTGTGGAGATATCGTCAGATTTGGTGGATGGAGCGCAGTCTGTCATCAATGAGCAGGTAACAAACGGAGTGGCTATCCGCATGGCGCTTCTATATCTCTTGACGAGGAGGAATCATGATGCTGTGCGTTAAAAACGGGATGGTGGTTGATGGGATCTCGGCTGTACCCTATAAAGCGGATATATTGATTGACAAAGGGAAGGTCATCAATATAGGGAAAGATATAGAAAATACGGCTGATGAAGTTATCGATGCTGCTGGCAAATGGGTGCTGCCGGGACTCGTGGATGCCCACTGTCACTTAAGAGAGCCGGGATTTGAATACAAGGAGGATATAGGTTCGGGGACCAGGAGCGCCGCCGCAGGCGGTTTTACCAGCGTTGCGTGTATGGCCAATACCAATCCGGTCATAGACAGTGCGGCTATGGTAAATTATATAAAGTCAATGGCCATGGCCAAAGGCGTGGTCAAGGTTTATCCCATAGCAGCCGTTACAAAAGGACAAAAAGGCGAAGAGCTCACAGAGATGGGGGAACTCAAAGAGGCAGGGGCTGTAGCCCTATCGGACGACGGCAGGCCCATCATGAACTCCCACCTGATGAGGCTGGCCCTTCAGTACGCCAAAGGACTTGATATGCTTATAATCTCGCACTGTGAGGATTTATCGCTGGTTGGGGACGGTGTCATGAACGAGGGGTATATGTCGACGGTGCTGGGGCTCAAAGGCATAACCCGGGCTGCAGAAGAGGTCATGGTGGCAAGGGACATCATACTGGCTGAGACGCTGGACGCTCCCATACACATCGCGCATGTGAGCACCAGAGGCTCGGTGGAGCTGATCCGCCAGGCCAAGAGAAGAGGCGTGAGGGTTACCTGTGAAACCGCTCCTCACTATTTCTCGGCAACCGATGCGTGGGTGGATGGATACGATGCCAACGCTAAAGTGAACCCTCCTCTGCGTACCGATGACGATGTGGAGGCCATAAAACAGGGGCTAAAGGACGGGACCATCGATATCATCGCCACCGACCATGCACCTCACCACCAGGACGACAAAGAAGTGGAGTACAGCCTGGCTGCCAATGGCATATCGGGGTTTGAGACGGCATTTTCGCTTGCCTATACCTATTTGGTCGAGACGGGGATTCTTTCTATGGTGGAACTGGTACAAAAGATGAGCAAAGGGCCGGCTGATATATTGAATATAGATGCGGGGACCATAGGGGTTGGGAAACCTGCAGACATAATAGTGGTTGACCTCGATAGGGAATACACCGTTGATGTTTCAAAATTTTATTCCAAGGGCAAGAACTCGCCTTTCCATGGCCATACTTTAAAAGGCAAGGTTATCCACACCATAGTGGATGGCAGGATAGTCATGAAGGATGAGAGAGTAATCGTTTAAAGGTCTATAAAACACCCTGGTGATGCGGTAAAACAAAATTAGATAGATGGGGGGTGAATGCATTTGATAGATAGGCTCATAGAACAGATTATTGAAAAGAGGAATCCCACGGTGGTCGGGCTGGATACACGGCTTGAGTATGTTCCTGACCACGTGGTGGAAAGGTGCAGCGGGGCATCGCCCTTTGAGGTGGCCGCCACTGCCATATTTGAATTTAACAAGGCCATCATTGATGCGGTATATGAGCATGTCCCTGCGGTCAAGATACAGATAGCCTATTATGAGCTGTACGGCCCACCGGGGATTGAGGCCTTCAGGCTTACAGCGCAGTACGCCAAGTCAAAAGGCCTGATAGTTATAGGGGATATCAAGAGGAACGATATCGGCTCTACTGCCGAGGCCTATGCCAGCGCTTATCTCGGTGAGACTCCGCTTAAAAGTGGCAGAATGCCAGCCTTTGACCTGGACTTCGTAACGGTTAATCCATATCTTGGCACCGATGGCGTGATGCCATTTATCCAGGCCTGTAAGGACTACAATAAGGGCATATTTGTGCTGGTTAAGACTTCCAACCATTCGTCGGGAGAGTTTCAGGACCTGCCGGTTGAAGGGAAAAGGCTATATAACAAGGTGGCTGAAAAGGTGGTGGAATGGGGAAAAGAGCTCATGGGCACAAAAGGTTACAGCCATGTAGGTGCCGTCATAGGAGCCACTTACCCACGGCAGCTCGAGGAGCTCAGGGGCGAGATGCCTCACACCTACTTTTTAATACCGGGTTATGGAGCGCAGGGAGGCAGCATCCAGGATGTAATGGGTGGCTTCGATGAGCATGGTTTAGGTGCTGTCATCAATGCCTCGCGCAGCGTGATATGTGCCTATCGGCGAAGCCCCTGGAAAGAGGAGTTTTCTCCCGAGTGCTTTGCGGATGCCGCGCTGGCAGAGGTGCTCCGCATGAAGGAGGAAATTGAAGCTGCCCTATCACATAATGGGATTAAGCCATGGTAATCCAAAAATAGCAGACGGTAAAGGAGATGATGAATTATGCCAAGAGACCCAAACATCAAAAAAGTCCTTGTAATAGGCTCGGGACCGATAATCATCGGACAGGCAGCAGAGTTTGACTATGCGGGGACTCAGGCTTGCAGGGCCCTGAAGGAAGAAGATGTGGAGGTTGTGCTGGTAAACAGCAATCCTGCCACAATCATGACTGATCTCAGTATGGCCGACCACGTGTATATTGAACCTTTAACCCCTCAAATCCTTAAAGGGGTTATTGCCAAGGAAAAGCCCGATAGCCTGCTGGCCACTTTAGGCGGGCAGACGGGGCTTAATTTGGCCGTTGAGCTGGCCGAATCAGGATTTTTAGATGAATACGGTGTGAGAATCATAGGAACCGATGTGGAGTCCATCCGCAAAGGCGAGGACAGAGAGCTGTTTAAGCAGACCATGCAGTCCATCGGAGAGCCGGTAATCGAAAGCCTCACCGTACACGATGTTGACAGTGCGCTGGCGTTTGCCGAAAAAATTGGCTACCCGGTCATTGTACGACCCGCTTATACCCTTGGGGGAACGGGTGGAGGCATGGCCAGCAACAGCGAGGAACTGAGGCGCATCGCTTCCGAAGGTTTGCGATTGAGCAGGGCGCACCAGGTGCTTATAGAAAAATCGGTGGCCGGCTGGAAGGAGATCGAATATGAGGTGGTACGGGATGCAGAAGGCAACTGCGTCATCGTATGCAGCATGGAGAACGTCGACCCTGTGGGCATCCACACAGGGGATAGCATAGTGGTAGCGCCTGCGCAGACACTGACTCCAGAGCAAGATGCCATGCTGAGGCGTGCCGCCGTAAACATAGTCAATGCGCTCAACATCAGGGGCGGGTGCAATATCCAGTTTGCATTGAGCGTCGACGGACAGCAGTACTACGTCATAGAGGTCAACCCCAGGTTAAGCCGTTCAAGCGCTTTGGCTTCCAAAGCGACGGGCTACCCAATTGCAAGGGTGGCAACCAAAATCGCACTGGGGTACAGGCTTGAAGAGATAAGGCACAGCATAACGGGCAGACCTTTTGCTGCGCGCGAGCCTGTGGTGGATTACACAGTGCTCAAGATCCCGCGCTGGCCTTTCGATAAATTTGTGAAGGCCGATAAAGCCTTGGGTACAAAGATGAAGGCCACCGGCGAAGTCATGGCCATTGGTGCCTGCTTTGAAGAGGCGCTTTTGAAGGCTGTGCGCTCGCTGGAGCTGGGTGTGGATTATCTCTATATGGAACACATCGCTAAGATGGACGATGACCAAATCGTCGAGCAGCTGGATTACAAGACTGACGAGAGGCTTTTTGTGGTGGCAGAGGCGCTTCGAAGAGGCATATCAATTGAGGAGATTTACAGAAAAACCGCCATTGACCCGTTTTTCTTGAGCAAGATTCTCAACATTATCCGCTTTGAAGACGAGATAAGGCAAGAGGGAGCAAATCTGGATAGGTCCACACTGCTTGGGGCCAAGAAACTGGGCTTTACTGATGCGACCATCGGCAGGCTTACTGGTATGAAGCCCGATGAAGTGCGAAGCAAAAGAAAAGAATGGGGGATATATCCTGTATACAGGCCCATAGATACTGGAGCCGGCGATAACTCCGGTGTTGGGGCATACTACTATTCCACCTACAACGCGCAGGAAAATGCTGTTAATGTAGGTCAAAGCAAAAAGGTTGTAGTGTTGGGTGCCGGGCCTATAAGGATAGGACAGGGCATCGAGTTTGACTACTGCTCGGTTCACTGCGTGTGGGCTTTGAAGAAGATGGGATATCAGGCCATTATCATAAACAACAATCCTGAGACAGTCAGCACCGACTTTGATACCTCGGATAGGCTGTATTTTGAACCCCTGTCTCCTGAGGACGTGCTGAACGTTCTGGACATGGAGAGACCAGACGGGGTTATGGTACAGTTCGGTGGGCAGACGGCCATCAAGCTGGCACGTATCGTGCATGAGGCGGGATACACAATACTGGGAACCCAGCCCGAGTATATAAACAAGTCCGAAGATAGGAAGGAATTTGATGCAGTTCTGGAAGAGCTGAATATTCCCAGACCGCCAGGGACTACCGTGTTCACTGCAGAGGAAGCGGTGGCTGCAGCTGAAAAGCTGGGATACCCGGTTCTGGTAAGGCCTTCGTACGTGCTGGGCGGCCAGGGAATGGAGATCGCCTACAACCGTGACAACATAGTCGAATACATGGAGATCATAAACAGAATCAAACAGGAGCATCCGGTTTTGGTGGATAAATATTTGATGGGCAAGGAAATCGAAGTGGATGCCATATGCGACGGGGAAGACATACTGATACCGGGTATCATGGAGCACATAGAGAGGGCGGGTATTCATTCCGGCGACAGCATTGCCGTATACCCGGCAAAAGGGCTTTCTCGATTTACCGTGGATCGCATACTCGATTACACTTACAGGCTGGCCAGGGCGTTGCAGGTCAAAGGTCTTATCAATATTCAGTACATTGAGCATAATGGCGATGTGTATGTAATTGAAGCAAATCCACGTTCTAGCCGTACAGTTCCTTATATCAGCAAGGTGACAGGGGTACCGATGGTTGAGCTGGCCGTCAGGACTATGATGGGTCAAAAGCTGAAGGAATTAGGATACGGTACGGGTTTGTATCCCGAGAAAAACGTTGTGGCCGTCAAAGTGCCGGTGTTCTCGTTTGAAAAATTGCCCATGGTAGAGGTAAGCCTGGGTCCCGAGATGAAATCCACCGGCGAGGTGCTGGGGATAGGAAGGTCATTGCCTGAGGCTCTGTTCAAGGGCTTGCTGGCGGCGGGGTACAACCTGAAAAAGGAAGGCAATGTGCTGATCACCGTATCAAACGCTGATAAACAGGAGGTTGTGCCCATAGCTGCTGACTTTGAGAAGCTAGGGTTCGGCATACTTGCTACCAGCGGTACGGCCCATGTGCTTAATTCAAATTATGTGGCGGCTAGCGTCGTCAATAAGGTGAGCCAGGAACATCCAAATATAAGTGACTATATACAGCAGGGCAAAATAAGCATTATAATCAATACGCCCACCAAAGGGCATATCCCACAGCGCGATGGGTTTAAGATACGAAGGATGGCTGTGGAACACTCTATCCCCTGCCTGACTTCATTGGATACGGCCCGCGCCTTTGTGAGCATTTTGAAACAGAACATTGATGAATCCAGGATTGAGCTTATAGCCCTGGAGGATATAGAGTGATGAAAGGTGCAGATATGTGCAAAGTCGTGAAGAATATAATGATTGCACCCCATATGTATAAAATGGCATTTCTCTCTGAAGGTATTGCTTTAAATGCCAATCCCGGTCAGTTTGTGCATATAAAGGTGCCGGGCGATAACTCGCTGCTTCTCAGACGGCCCATAAGCATACACGATGTGCATCCACAAACCGGAATGGTGGAAATAGTGTATCAGGTAGTGGGTAAGGGGACACGCATCCTTTCAGGGATGAATGCCGGGCAGGTTATAGATGTGCTTGGCCCTCTGGGCAGCGGCTTTACCATTTCCCGGGAAATCAAAAGCGCGTTTGTGGTAGGCGGCGGCTGCGGCATAGCGCCTCTTAAGTTATTGATGAGACGGTTGAAAGAGATGGGAGTGGTGGTTACGGCGTTGCTGGGATTTCGCAGCCGCGAGGCGGTGTACGGGCTTGAAGAGTTTGAGATGCTTTCGGATCGCGTGTTGGTGACCACCGACGACGGCAGCCTAGGCAGAAGAGGGCTGGTGACCCAGGTGCTCGAGGAAGAGCTCCAGCAGCAGCTACCCGATATGATGTTTGCATGTGGGCCTACACCCATGCTCAAGGTTGTCCAGCGATTAGCCAGGGAGTACAGCGTACCCTGTCAGATGTCGCTGGAAGAAAGAATGGGGTGCGGGATAGGAGGATGCCTTGTCTGCTCGTGCGCTGTTCGTACGCCGGATGGCGGTTTCGAATATAAAAGAGTGTGCAAGGACGGCCCAGTGTTCTGGAGCCAAGAGGTGATGTTGGATGAAGCCCCGAATGAGCGTTGAGATATGCGGCGTTTCCTTTAAAAATCCCGTTATTGCTGCTTCTGGTACCTTCGGATTTGGTCGGGAGTATGCCGAATACGTGGATTTAAACATGCTGGGCGGCATAGCTGTCAAAGGCCTGACGCTTTTACCAAAGAAGGGCAATCCCCCACCCAGGATTGCTGAAACCCCTTCTGGCATATTGAACAGCGTGGGGCTTCAAAATCCTGGCGTTGACTATTTTATCGAGCATGAGCTTCCCGAGCTGCTCAAGTACGACACGCGCATCATTGTAAATATAAACGGCAATACCATCGATGAATACTGCAGGATGGCCGAAAAGCTGAGGAACGTGCCAGTACATTTTCTGGAGCTCAATATCTCGTGCCCCAATGTCAAGCAAGGGGGCGTTGCTTTCGGCACTCATCCCGATGTGGTGTATGACATCACACGCAGCGTAAAAGCGCATGCTAAACAGCCGGTGCTGGTCAAGTTGACGCCAAATGTCACCGATATAAAGGAGATTGCCATTGCAGTTGAAAAGGCTGGCGGAGACGGCATATCGCTTATCAACACGGTGCTGGGTATGGCTATAGATGCCAAAAAGCGCCGACCGGTACTGGCAAACATAGTAGGGGGGCTTTCAGGGCCTGCGATAAAGCCCATTGCACTCAGGATGGTGTGGGAGGTGGCGCAGGTGGTCAGCATCCCCATTATTGGCATGGGGGGAATAACCACTGGCGAGGATGTGGTGGAATTTCTTTTAGCTGGTGCTACCGCCGTTGGGGTGGGTACCGCTAACCTTATATCTCCTACTGCCTGTATCGACATCGTCAATCAGCTGGAAGAGTATATGGTACAGAACGGCATTGAAGATGTAAACGAGCTGATAGGCGGGCTGGAGATTAAATAGAGCTTTTGCCGTTTAAGCAAATTAAGTTTGTAGTAAAACCAAAATTGAGCCCAAAAGCGCAATTTAAGACAAAACGATAACGAAAGGGGAAAAGATTTATGGACAGGGGAAGGGTACTGCAGATATTTAAGGAGACGGGGGTACTGCTTCAAGGTCACTTCCTTCTCACCTCCGGGAGGCACAGCGGCGAATATCTTCAGTGTGCCAAGGTGTTTCAGTATCCTCGCTACGCCGAGGAGATAACCAGGGCGCTGGCTGATAAGTTCAAGGATGACCGCATAGACATAGTGGTGGGCCCGGCTATAGGCGGCATCATCCTTTCGTATGAGATGGGCAGGTGCCTTGGCGTAAAGACCATATTTGCAGAGCGAGAAGATGGCAAGATGACCTTGAGAAGGGGATTTGAAATACCGGAGGGGAGCAGGGTGCTGGTGGTGGAGGATGTCGTCACCACTGGCGGGTCGGTCAAGGAAGTCATGGAGGTTGTGAAAAACTGCGGCGGAGAGGTGGTTGGTGTTGGAGCTGTAGTGGACAGGAGCGGGGGCAGCGTAGATTTCGGGGTAAAGTTTCACTCGGTGATATCCATGGATGTAAAGTCGTATGCCCCTGAGGAGTGCCCGATATGCAAGACCGGATTGCCTCTTGTAAAGCCGGGCAGCCGGAATATAGGAAGATGACAGGCATAGCTGTAAATAGTACGATTTTTCGTGTGGCAATGCAGTTGAAGTATTGAATCAGGAAGGTTAATTAACCTTCCTGATGTTCTGTATTTTTTCCTCGGATGGCGTTACGTATATGGTATTGTATCCTTCATATATTACCATTCCGGGCTTTGCACCGCTGGGCTTCTTGACGTTTTTGCGCGGGCAGTAGTCCACGGGTACGTTGCTGGAGTTCCTGCCTTTGCTGAAATAGGCCGCTAGCAACGCGGCTTCTACCAGCGTATTTTCGGGGATTGGTCGCCCACCTGTTTTTATGATTACATGGGAGCCTGGGATGTTTTTGGTATGAAGCCAAATATCATTAGCGCTGGCCGTTTTGAGGGTGAGACGGTCGTTCTGGTAGTTGTTTTTCCCGACAAAGATATCAAACCCATCCGAGGAGATAAAATGATGGGGTTTTGAAGGGGCAGGGGCCTGCCTTTTCTCCTTTGTCGTCTTTTTGATGTATCCCTGCTCGGCCAGTTCCTGATACACTTCTTCCACATCAGACTCTTCGGTGCACTTTTCCAGGCTTTCGAGCAGTGCCTCCAAATAATCTATTTCCTCTCTGCTCTCCTCTATTTGCTTGGAAACCTTGTCCAAGGAGTTTTTCGCTTTGGAATATTTTTTGAAGTATTCCTGGGCATTCTGTATGGGCGATTTTTTTTCATCCAGCGGTATGGTTATGGTGGAGCCGTTTGGGTCATAGTAGTTGACCAGGCTGACCTCCTTCAGCCCTTTTGGTATGGAATGGGCGTTTGCTGTAAGAAGTTCTCCCCACAGGCGGAACTTGTCGGCCTCTTTGGCCTGCTGGAGCTCTTCCAGCTGCAGAGCCAGCTTTTTCTGGCAGCGCTCCAGGTTGGCCTTGAGAAGCTTTGAGAGATAAGAGGTGCGCTGCTGCAATCGCTCCAGCCTGTCCCGTTCTGAATAAAACGCCTCCAGCATTTCAGATACCGATGAATATCTCTCCAGCATAGAGGCAGGATACTGCTGGTAAACAAACGGGAAGATATCCAGAGGATAACCCGTTTCATCCTTCAACATGGTGGGGCTGAACTGCTTGTTTTTTACTTCATCAAAAAAAGCCATGAACGATCGGCATAGCGCTTCCAGCTGCTGCTCGGAAAGCTCCTGGGGCCCAATTGGTTTATCGTCCAAAGCCCGATATACAATTTCAAAGGCTGTGGTGGGAGAGATTCCCATATAATTGTTCAAGAGGACATTTTCGACCTTCTTGTTTGTTGGCATCGATTTTAAGAGGTCCTTGAAGGACTCCGGCGTTTCTGATAGAGGATTCCTTTTATCTTGGGCTGGAGGAGGACTGTACACAAGGCCGGGAAGTACCTGGCGAACCCTGCTCATTGACTCATTTACATGCTTTATGCTGTCTATTATCTTCCCGTCTTCGTCTACCAGTATTATGTTGCTGTGCCGTCCCATTATTTCGATAATTAATCTCTTTATGGCCAGGTCTCCCAGTTCATTTGTACTTTCGATGAGTATTTCGGCTATTCGCTCCATTTGAGGTTGAACTATATCCACGATTTTGCCGCCGGTAAGGTGCTTGCGCAGAAGCATGCAAAACATGGGCGGCGTTAAAGGGTTGGGTTTTGTGGACCTTGTAAGGTGGATACGAGGATGATTTGCACTGGCAGACAGCAGCAGCTTTAGCTCTTCATCCCGGGAGCGAATGTGCAGGTAAATTTCGTCTTTTTCTGGCTGATAAACTTTGTCTATGCGCCTGTTGAGTATTTTGCTGCGCAGTTCTTCGATAACGCAACTCAATAGAACACCGTCGTAAGCCATTTTATGCCTCCTGTTTCCATGATTTTACTGATTACCAAAATTTAAATGTGCTCAGATAACTTTGCGTCGATAATTCATTATACTATATATCCGCCATCAAATTCAAAAATCTTTTACAGCGTTAATTGGATTGCACTAATTGCTTTTAGAAAATTTGGACAAAACCCCATAAAAAAATACAAAACCCGATGGATATGTGGTAAAATATTTGACGATAGAGACATACTCAAAATCCCCCCCTAATATAATTAATATCAAGAGATTGGTTGGGGGGGAGAGTATGTTGAACGGAAAAAGCGCTGCCTTAATAGCAATTATTGTTGTCCTGATGCTTTTGTTTACGGTGGGTTGTAACTCAATAAAGACCAAAGAGGAATTTGAAGAGGAACTGCCACAGGATGTTGTGTCAGAAGGAGATACCGAGGGCGCTGAAGACGCCGAGGACGAAAATGTGCGTGAGACTGTCGTATATTATCAGAATGAAGCTGGATATCTGGTGCCGGTAATGCGCAAAATACCCTGGGAAGAGGGTATAGCCAAAGCTACGTTGAGGATGACGATAGATAGCCCTGAAATACAGCAGGACCTCATGGCGATGGGGCTTAAGGCATTGCTCCCTGCAGGTACCCAGATAAGAGGCATATCCATAAAGGATGGGCTGGCAAAGCTCGACTTGAGCAAAGAGGCGATGGAGTGCGAAAACGCGGTGGCTGAGCATAACATGATTCAGGGAGTGACGCTGACGCTGGCCGAGTTTGATTCCATTGATAGGGTTCAGTTCATGTTTGAAGGAAAGGTTGTCGACCGGCTGAAATATGGAACCGATGTGAGCAAACCGATTGAACCCCAAGACGTAAACCTTGAGATCGGCTCCAACGCCAGCAGCGATGGTGCAAAGGTTACCGTGTTTTTCCATTCGAATCCCGATGCTGTTTACGATTACATAGTACCGGTTACCAGAATAGTTTCGGCTGACAGCGCATCCATTGAGACGGCCATTCAGGAGATTTTAAATGGGCCCAGCGATGACAGCCTGAGCATGGATATACCCGCGGGGGCACGATTGCTGGGGGTTGAAACAGATAACGGCGTCGTTTCTATAAACTTCAGCAAGGAATTTGGGCATCTGGCACAGCTGCCGCAGAGTGAGCCGTTGGTGCTCAAGTCGATAATAATGACGGCGAAGCAGTTCCCAGGGGTGGAAGAGGTGAAAATACTGGTTGAGGGCAAAGAATATGAGGGAGGAGAGGTAAGCGTCTCTGCCTTTGCCAACGAATACTGATAAAATGTAGCATCTTGCGCTATAGCCTTTAGAGCAATCATAAACGTAGGAGGAATCTTGATGGCTAGGATAGACGGAAGAAGAAATGACGAGTTAAGGCCTGTTAAGATGACTACCAATTACATAAGAAATGCCAGCGGTTCTGTTCTCATTGAAGTGGGTAACACCCGGGTGATATGTACCGCTACCGTTGAAGATAAGGTGCCGCCGTTCTTGAAGGGCACGGGCAAAGGTTGGATTACAGCCGAGTATGGCATGATACCGGCTGCCACCCAGGTCAGGAAGGCACGTGAGGTTACTCGGGGTAGGCTTGAGGGCCGCACCCAGGAGATTCAAAGGCTGATAGGTCGTTCGTTACGCTCGGTGATTGATAACGAGCTGTTGGGAGAAAGGACGATCTGGATAGATTGCGATGTCATTCAGGCCGATGGCGGGACCAGGACGGCTTCCATAACTGGCGGGTTTGTTGCACTGGTATACTGTATAAAGTCTTTGCTGGATCAGGGGCTTATTGAGAAGAGCCCCCTTACCAGCTATGCTGCCGCTGTGAGCGTAGGTAAGGTAAACGATGAGATAATGCTTGACCTGTGCTATGGCGAGGACGTGGTGGCAACGGTTGACATGAATCTGGTCATGACCGAGAAAAGCGAGCTTATAGAGATACAGGGTACGGCTGAAGGTTCGCCTTTTGCGCTGCAGGATTTGAATGTTTTGCTCGAGCTGGGGCAAAAGGGAATTAACCAGCTCATTCAATATCAGATGGAAGCTCTGGGTGAGCTTAATTGCCTGGTGGGGCAGGGAAAATGAAGCGGATAATCATTGCAACCAATAATCCCGGCAAGGTACAAGAAATTCGCCAGATTCTAGGCGACCTGCCCTTTGAATTATTATCTCTGCGAGATGCTGGAGTTGATATAAAGGTGGAAGAGGACCAGGATTCTTTTGAAGGAAACGCGAGGAAAAAAGCGCTGGAAATTGCCAAATATACAGGATATCCTGCCCTGGCAGACGATTCTGGATTGGAAGTCATGGCGCTTGGCGGCCAGCCGGGAGTGTATTCGGCTCGCTTTGCGGGAGAAAATGCTACCGATGAGCAAAACAACGCCAAGCTGCTCAAAATGATGGAAGGTATACCCTATGAAAAGAGGCAAGCCGTATTTCGATGTGTGGTAGTTTTGGCTTATCCTGACGGAAGGATGCTTGAGGCTACAGGAGCGTGCTACGGCAGGATAGGTTTTAAGCCTTCGGGCAGCGGCGGATTTGGCTATGACCCGCTTTTTATTGTGGACGGTTTGGGGAAGACATTTGCGGAGCTCACCCCCGAGGAAAAAAACAGGATCAGCCATCGCGGAATAGCGCTGAGAAAGCTCAAGGAGATGATCATACAGAACTGCTTGTAATTTCGGTGCTGACAAAAGCCAGTAACTGTATAGTTTACTTTATCGCTTATTTTATTATTTGTTACATACATGCTTTGCTGGTGTATTTCTGATGGTTAGTTTGCAGAGACGGAATTTATAAGCTAGGGAAAGAAGTTGCGTCGTTTTTATTGCGAAGGGTTACGGTTAACAGCCAATGTCACTTCATCAATTATTGATATGCTTACGAGGATGGGACTGAACTATGAGGATTGGAGTAATTAGCGACAGCCATGGAAAAAGGTTTGCCCTTGACAGGGCTTTAAAGAACGTAGGAGAAGTAGATTTGCTTATCCACCTTGGAGATTTATGTTCCGATGCCGCGTATCTTGAAAAGTCATTAGAAGTGCCGGTGGTGTATGTCAGGGGCAATTGCGATTTTTCCGGACAAGCCCCTTATTCAAGAGAAATTGAAGTGGAAGGCAAACGAATATTTTTAACCCATGGGCACCTTTACAGGGTAAAATGGGGGACAAGCTACCTTGTGGACTTTGCAAGTAAAAATGGCTTTGATGTGGTGCTTTTCGGGCATACCCACGTGCCTGAAGTTTTCTGGAAGGGTAAAACCGTCTTTATGAATCCGGGTAGCGTTTCTTTGCCCAGGGGGAGTACAGGGCCAACGGCTGGAGTTATTGAGATGTTGGACGATAAAATTGTCCCGTATATTGTAAAGGTCAACTACCGACCACCTGTATAGGTATGGTGCAACTGGCGCAAGTGCCTTTGATGAAAGCTGTTCAGATGATGACCGCTACGCCGGCGAGAATCATGAAGGTGGATGATAGGAAAGGAAGCATCGCCGTTGGCAAGGACGCTGACCTGGTCATATTTGATGATGATATAAACGTTCATTTGACGATGGTTGAAGGAAAGATAGTGTATAAGGGGGAAGCTCTATGAGTAATGCTCGGGTTTGGAAGGTGCGCTATATTGAGGATTCAAAAGTGGACCCGAAAGTGTGGGAAGAAATACCTCCTTTGGTCATTGATAATTTCCCTTGGGATGAAAATGGTTATAGGCCCAGGACGGAAGTGCGTATCTTTTATTCTGAGACAAGGTTTTACTTATTGTTTAAAGCTTTCGAACAGGAAATACGTGCTGAATGCTTAAACATTAATGATCCTGTGTGCACAGATAGTTGCGTTGAATTCTTTTTCAATCCAGACCCTGAACATGATGATAGGTACATAAACTTTGAGATAAATCCCATTGGCGCTTTTTTATTGGGGATAGGTGCAGATCGCTACAGCCGCGTGCTTATTAACGACGTTAGCCCTGAAATATTTGATATCACTACTTCAGTAACCAAGGGTTCAGTTCAGAGCTACAAGGGCCCACTGTGGACAGCCGAATATTCTATTCCCTTTTATTTTATAGAGAAATATTATGGAGGGCAGGATTTTCGTTGTGGTAAGAGGATAAAGGCCAATTTTTATAAATGTGGAGATAAAACAAAATACCCACATTGGGGTTGCTGGAATAGAATTGATACTCCCCATCCTGATTTCCACAGGCCTGAGTTTTTTGGGGAGTTGATATTGGGATAAAATAAATATCTTTGCCTATGCAAGGAAATAAAAAATTTCTTGACATATTTTAAGATACATTGTATTCTTATAAAAAAGAACGTATAAAGCCAGCCAAATTCGATGAACGGGAAGAGTAGGCGGCATGGCCAGGTCACAGAGAGCCGGGGATGGTGGGATCCGGTACCGTTGGGTGCCGTTGAATGGGCCCGGGAGAAGTTGTGCGAACTTTAAGTAGCATAAACCGGTAGTCCACCGTTAAAAGGACAGGGTATCGAAGCATAAGCTTCCGTACCTGGAACGAGATGGCTGCATTTAGGTGGCTAGCGGAGTGCTAAGGCATTTCGCCCTAAAGGGTGAAATGCCTTTTTTGATATCCCGCCGTCTAAATCGGCTGAAATTGGGTGGCACCGCGAGGGGTACCTCGTCCCATGGGGATGAGGTACCCCTTTTCAGTTATACAAAGTTAATTTTTTATCGATTCAGCTTGGTTTAGTCAGGTCAATAACAGTCATTTTTAAGTGAAAACGAAAGGAGTGAGAAAAACAATGATATTTCCCAGTGAACCAGAATTTAGAAAATTAAGGCAACAGGGCGGCATTGTACCTGTTCTGTTGAAACTGAATGCCGATGAGCTTACTCCCATTGGATTGTTTTACAGCTTAAAGGGTAAGAGGAAGTTTTTACTTGAAAGCGTGGAAAATGGTAGGAACTGGGGTAGATATTCTTTCCTGGGCTGTAACCCTTACATGATGATAAGCAGTTATGGCGAAAGGGTGTTTATAGAAAAATACGGTAAAACCGAGACGGTCACGGGCAAGGTTCTTGATGAGGTGAAAAGGCACATAAAACGGTACAATGTGGTATCGGGTGTGGAACTTCCTCCTTTTACGGGGGGTGCTGTTGGATATGTGGGCTATGACGTAGTGAGGCAGTATGAAAAACTGCCTGACAAAAACCCGGATTTAATTCAGGTGCCTGAGGCTTATCTGATGTTTTACAAGGATATCATAGTATATGACCACTTTTACCACACTGTGTCCATTGTTTGCAATGTATTGCCAGAAGATCAGGTGGAATACGGCGATGTGGTGGATAGATTGAACAGGATGAAGGACGAAATCTTCTCAACGGAAAACGTACATCTTCTTGAGATGTCAAGCAATCTTGAAGACATCGCTTCCAATTATGATAAGGATAGCTTTTGCCAAATTGTCCAAAAGGCGAAAGAATATATAGTTGCTGGCGATGTGTTTCAGGTGGTTTTGTCCCAGAGGCTGACTGCAACTACTCGTACCAGTCCATTTGATGCTTATAGAAAACTGCGGTCTCTCAATCCTTCGCCGTATATGTTCTATATAGACTTTGAAGGCTTTCAGATAGTGGGTTCATCCCCCGAAAGCCTAGTGAGCGTTGAGGGGGGAACCGTCAGGACCAATCCCATAGCCGGCACCAGGCGCAGGGGCAAAACCAAGGAAGAGGATGATAGGCTGAAAGAGGAGCTTTTGTCGGACGAAAAGGAGAGGGCCGAGCACGTCATGCTGGTGGACCTGAGCAGAAACGATATCGGCAAGGTAAGCAAATTCGGCTCAGTCAGGGTTGACAGATTTATGGGAGTGGATATGTATTCCCATGTTATGCATATAGTCTCCACGGTGTCGGGCCAGCTTAGGGACGACAAGGACTGCTTTGATGCCCTGGTGGCCTGTTTACCAGCCGGTACAGTGTCAGGTGCCCCCAAGGTAAGAGCCATGGAGATAATTGATGAGCTGGAAAATGTAAGGCGCGGCATATATGCTGGAGCGGTTGGATACTTCGCATACACGGGCAACATGGACATGTGCATAGCCATAAGGACTATTGTTTTTAAAGGCCAAAAGGCGTATATCCAGGCAGGTGCAGGGATTGTTTACGATTCTATCCCTGAACTTGAATATCAGGAGACGCTTAACAAGGCTATGGCGCTCAAGGAGGTGCTTTAAAATGGTAATTTTAATCGATAACTATGACTCGTTTACCTACAATTTGTATCAATATCTTGGTGAAATATATCCACGCATAGAAGTGGTAAGAAACGATGAGGTGACGGTGGATGAGGTTATTAATTCTGGTGCCAAAAGGATAGTGCTGTCGCCGGGGCCTGGCAGGCCTGAGGATGCCGGTATATGCGTTGAGCTTATAAGAAGGCTCAACGGTCAGATTCCACTTCTTGGCATTTGCCTGGGGCATCAGGCTATAGGATATGCTTATGGTGCAAATGTGGTGCGGGCGGACAGAATACTGCACGGCAAGACTTCTATGGTGATACACAACGGGAAAGGGATACTGTGTGGAGTAAAAAATCCTATACGCGCAACCAGGTACCATTCTCTGGTACTGGATGGGAAGAGCCTGCCGCCGGAGCTGGAGGTTACTGCGCGCACCTCTGACGGTACTATCATGGCGGTGAGCCATAGGAGCCTGCCGGTATACGGCATACAGTTTCATCCTGAGTCGATTTTGACAGAGAAGGGCAAGCAAATATTAAAGAATTTTATGGGAGGGATCATAAGTGTTGAGTGAAGCACTGAAAAAGATAGTGTCGGGTGAGCACTTGACCCAGCAAGAGGCGGCGCTGGCCATGGACGATATAATGGATGGCAGCGCTACGCCGTCGCAGATAGGCGCTTTCCTGGTGGCGCTGCGCATGAAGGGGGAGACCATTCCCGAGATAACCGGATGTGCCGTTTCCATGAGGCTTAAGGCCAAAAGAGTAGAGCTGGGCGACTATGCCATCGATACCTGTGGCACCGGTGGTGATGGAGGCAAAACCTTCAATATATCAACGGCTGTGGCAATTATCGCTGCGGCTGCCGGGGTAAAGGTCGCTAAGCACGGCAATAGAGCGGTATCCAGCAAAAGCGGGAGTGCAGATGTCCTTGAGGCATTGGGAGTAAATATAGAGATGTCGCCAGAGATGGTGGTCGAGTGCATCAGGAGGACGCACATAGGTTTCCTGTTTGCTCCTCATTACCATGTATCCATGAAGAATGTCGTAGGGCCGAGAAGGGAGCTGGGAGTGAGGACTATCTTTAACATACTGGGGCCGCTTACTAATCCTGCTGGTGTCAAGGGTCAAGTCTTAGGTGTGTATAATGGGCGGCTGGTGCACAGCCTGGCAGAGGTGCTAAACAACTTAGGTACTCAAAGGGCGATGGTGGTGCATGGCTTAGACGGCCTGGATGAGATTACCATCACGACGAGGACGAGGGTAAGCGAGGTCAAGGATGGAGAGATAATTGATTATGAGATAGATCCCGCTGAATACGGTATCCCTTACGCGAGGCTACAAGACATTGCAGGTGGTGATGCAAAACACAATGCTGAGTTGATAATGAGGATATTAAAAGGTGAAAGAGGGCCGGCAAGGGATATAGTCTTGCTGAATTCTGCTGCTGCGCTGTATATTGGCAATGCCGCCGAGAGCGTAAGGGAAGGGCTTGAAAAAGCCACGTATCTGATCGATTCAGGCGCGGCATATGAAAAATTAAAAGAATTCATAAAGGTGAGCAAGGAGGTAGCCTATGTTTCTTGACGAGATGGTGGCTTACAAGAAAAAGTGCGTGGAGGAGCAAAAGCGAGAGAAGCCATTAAAAGTGCTGGAAAAGGAGCTTCAATTTGCATCTCCACACAGAAATTTTGCTGAAGCGCTGCGCCGAAGTAGCCGTGAGCCTCAAGATGGAGTGAAGATTATTGCCGAGATAAAGCGGGCTTCTCCTTCAAGAGGCATCATAAAAGAAAATATAGTTCCGGCTGATGTTGCAAGGATGTACCAGGAGGGTGGGGCGGATGCCATCTCGGTTTTAACCGAGGAGAAATATTTCATGGGGTGTGATGCCTTCCTTCAGCAGGTGAAGCAAGCGGTCTCGTGTCCTGTGCTTAGAAAGGACTTTATAGTGGACACTTATCAGATTTACCAGTCCAAAGCCCTGGGGGCCGATGCCGTCCTACTCATAGTGGCTGTTGTGGGAAGGCAGCTGAAAGAGTTTTATGGCCTGGCAAAATTCCTAGGCCTAGAATGTCTAGTGGAGGTACACGACGAGAGGGAACTTGAAATTGCGCTGGACTGTGGAGCCGAAGTGATAGGCATAAACAACCGGGACCTTAAAAGCCTCAGGGTAAGCTTGGACACTACTGAAAGGCTTGTAAAGCTGATTCCTGCTCATACAGTAAAGGTTTCGGAAAGCGGTATAAAGTCGGCTGAGGATATAAGGCGCATTAAATCCATGGGAGTGGATGCCTTCCTGATAGGCGAGACCTTGATGACGGCTAGCGATGTGATAGGGACGCTGAGAGAGTTTAAGGAGGTGGAAACTTCAGGTGGTTAAGATAAAGATATGCGGCCTTAGGAGGTATCAGGACATTGACTACGTTAATGAACTAAAAGTCGACTATGCAGGTTTTGTGTTTGCCAAAAGTACCAGAAGGGTGGATTTAAGGCTTGCTGAAAGCCTTGTTGCTCGGCTTGACAAATGCATAAAGAAAGTTGGCGTATTTGTCAACCAGAGCAAAGAATTTATAAAAGAGGCTTGCAGCGCTTTAGGTCTTGATGTGATCCAACTTCACGGGGACGAAAACCCTGATGATGTGGCCGAATACGCTGCGTGGGGCGTTGAAGTGTGGAAAGCTGTAAGGGTGAAAGACCAAGATGTATTGATGTATGCCGGGAAATACCCAGTGGATGGCATACTGCTGGATGCAGCGGTGCATGGAATCTATGGAGGGACAGGACAAACGTTTGACTGGAATTTATTAGATGGTGTATCCTTTAGTAGAAAAATAATCCTGGCAGGAGGGCTTAATCTCCAGAACGTTTGCCTGGCCATAGCTAAAATAAAGCCGTATGCTGTGGATGTCAGCAGCGGTGTGGAGACCAATGGTTTTAAAGACTACTACAAGATGAAAGAATTTGTAGAAAGGGTGAGGAACTGTGAAAAGCATACCAGGTAGATTTGGCATATTTGGGGGTCAGTATGTACCCGAAACGGTGATGAACGCTTTGATCGAGCTTGAGAGGGAGTTCAATGCCGCCATACAGGATGAGGATTTCATGGAGGAGTATCGCTATTACCTTAGGGAATATTCAGGGCGACCCACACCGCTGTATTTTGCACAAAACCTTACCGAGAAATTAGGCGGAGCAAAAGTGTATTTGAAGCGAGAGGATTTAAATCATACGGGTGCACACAAGATCAACAACGTTTTGGGGCAGATACTCCTAGCAAGGCGAATGGGCAAAAAGAGGGTGATAGCCGAAACCGGGGCCGGGCAGCACGGCGTGGCCACCGCCACCGGAGCCGCCATGTTTGGCATGGAGTGCGAGATCTTCATGGGTAAAGAAGATGTGAAGAGGCAGGCTTTGAACGTATTTCGAATGCGGCTTTTAGGAGCAAAGGTGCACAGCGTAGAGTCGGGTACCGGCACTTTAAAGGATGCTGTCAACGAAGCCATAAGGGACTGGGTAACCAGAATAGAGGACACATTCTATGTGATGGGTTCGGTGGTGGGGCCTCATCCTTATCCAACAATCGTAAGAGAGTTTCAAAAGGTGATAGGGGAAGAGGCCAGAGCACAGATACTGGAAAAAGAAGGTAGATTGCCCGATTATGTCATCGCCTGCGTGGGTGGTGGCAGCAATGCAATGGGAATATTCCATCCCTTTTATCATGATAAGGAAGTGAAGTTGATTGGCGTTGAGGCAGCGGGTTTGGGATTGGAGACCGGCAAGCATGCCGCCACAATGGCGAAGGGGAGCGTGGGCGTGCTGCACGGCATGAAGACATTGCTCCTTCAGGACAGCGAGGGGCAGGTCATGCCTGTGCATTCCATTTCGGCGGGGCTTGACTATCCGGGGGTAGGGCCGGAACACGCGTATTACAAAGAGATAGGGAGGGCCGAATATGTTGCCGTGACAGATAGAGAAGCGGTGGAGGCTTTTGTGGAGCTATCCAGGACAGAGGGGATAATCCCGGCTCTGGAAAGCGCCCATGCGGTGGCCCATGCATTGAAGCTGGTTCCACAGCTTCCAAAAGACAAAATAGTAATCGTAAACCTCTCGGGTAGAGGGGATAAAGATGTCGAGACGGTTGCCAGCTTATCGGAGGTGGAACTATGAACAGCATCGATTTGACCATGAACAGAATTGATAAGGCGTTCAACAATTTGCGAAAAAGAGGCCAGAAGGCGCTTATTACCTACATCACAGCCGGAGATCCCAACCTTGAGGCCACTGCCGACTTGATTATAGAAATGGAGAAGGCAGGGGCAGATATCATCGAGCTGGGCATACCCTATTCCGATCCTCTAGCTGATGGGCCGGTCATTCAGAGGGCCTCGGCAAGGGCGCTCAATAATGGTATAAAAATAGCTGATATAATGAACATGGTAAGGTCAGTCAGGCAGGTCACCCCGATTCCTCTGATATACCTGGTCTATTATAACTCGGTATTTAAATACGGTATAGAGAGGTTTGTGAAAGAAGCACACGATGTTGGGATAGATGGAATTATAGTCCCTGACCTGCCTTTGGAGGAGAGAGGAGAGGTTTTTGACCTATCAAAACAATACGGCATACACCTTATTCCCTTGGTCGCGCCCACATCCCATGAGCGCATAGCGAGGATTGTTGAAAACGCGGGTGGGTTTGTGTACTGCGTTTCCACAACCGGCGTCACCGGGGAAAGGGACGAGATTCAAACCAACATAAAGGGCTACATGGAAGAGGTGTCAAGATATACCAGCATGCCCAAAGCCATAGGGTTTGGTATATCAAGTCCGGACATGGTATCACAGCTTAAGGACTACTGCGATGGCATAATCATAGGTAGCGCTATAGTGTCGCTTATAGAGAAGGCGACAAACAAGGATGAAATGCTCGAAAACGTAAGCCGGTTTGTGAAAAGTATCAGACAAGTATTGCAATAGATAATGCGAGCTTATAATGTGCTGCTATACAAGTGCGGATTGAAATTAAGCTGGAATTACGACAGCCCTCACCATGAGGGCTGTCGTTTACTAGAACATCTTCTTTTTCATTAGGATGAATACTGAAATTATGCACAGTACGATGGAAAGCAAAAATATAATTCCTCCTGCCATTGGATTGTTCTCAAAGGGAAGTTTGACGTTCATACCGAAAAAGCTATAAACAATAGTAGGAATAGCCAGCACAATGGTAACAGAGGTTAAAAATTTCATGACCATATTTAAATTATTGGAAATAATTGAGGCAAATGCGTCCATGGTACTGCTTAATATATTGGTGTTATGGATTTAAAAAACAAACATTTAAACTAGTTCAAATTGATTAAAATTATAATGCTATTAAAGAGGTCAGTCAATTTATTTATATTATGGCCTGTATCCACAATAACTTGACAAAAACTTGTAAGCATACTATGCTTTAAGTTGGATGTTCAGTTGAATCGGCAAAATAGGAGCTGAGGTATAATGACAGATAAGATGGTCAACGCCCAGGGCTTGACCGAAGAGGAGTTTTTAAAGCAGTATGATCCGGACAAATACGCTACCAGCAATCCCGCACTTACGGTGGATATGCTTCTCTTTACATTGCAGGACGACGAAAAAGCTGGTGCAACCGGAGCATCTTCCAAGCATGTAGAGGTGCTGATGATAAAGAGGGGGGATCACCCTTTTATGGGCAGATGGGCTCTCCCCGGAGGATTTGTCACCCGCAATGAAGATCCGGAAGATGCGGCCTTGCGTGAGCTCAAAGAAGAAACTGGTATAGATGAGGTCTATATGGAACAGCTTTATACCTGGGGTGCGCCGGGGCGTGATCCGCGCACCCATGTGGTCAGCATTTCTTACATGGCTTTGGTTGATAGGTCAAAGTTAAAAGTCAGTGCCGGCGATGATGCCAGCGATGCCAGGTGGTTCAAAGTAAACCTTGAGGTTGTGGATAAAAAAAGGGATGCCGCTCTAAATGGATATACTCTGGAGATCGATTACAGGCTTGTCCTTTCCGATGACCAGCAACAGCTGTATGGCGTAGTCAAAGCCATAAAGAGCGTGGAAAATGGAGTGGTAAAGACCAGGTATAAACTCCTAGAGGCGCAGGGTATTGCCTTTGACCATGCTGTAATAATTACCTACGGGCTTCTGCAGCTCAGAAGAAAGATATGGTTTACACCTGCGGTTTTAAGTATCATGCCTAAATGTTTTACAATGGCGCAGTTTAAAGAGGTTTATGAGGCCATATTGGGCAAGAAGCTTGCAATGGACGAGTTTACCGAGGAAATTTTGAAGACGGGTATGGTAATTGAAGCCAGGGATGAAGGTGGGTCATATGCGAGTAAAGATAAATTGTATAGATTCAATCCCGAATGGGATTGCAGTAATGTTGTGTAGATTTTAATGGATATTTGTGAGGTCACGTTTCACCTCCTTAAATAGAGGTGCGATGACCTTATAAAAATTTATGTGCTAGGAGATGAAGAAATTGGTTAGGATTGATTGGAAGGAAAAGAAGAACCTCACCATGCTCACCGACTTTTATGAGCTTACCATGTCCAACGGTTATTTTGAGCATGGGCTTAAGGACACGATAGCATATTTTGACATGTTTTTCAGGAAAGTGCCTGACGGTGGCGGCTTTGCCATCATGGCGGGGGTTGAACAGCTGATCGAATATTTAAAAAATCTGCGCTTTACTCCCGAGGATATAGAATATCTCCGCAGCAAGAAGATGTTCAGCGAAGAGTTCTTAAAATACCTTGAAAACTTCAAGTTTGAGTGCGATGTATGGGCAATTCCGGAGGGTACGCCCATATTCCCCAATGAGCCCATTGTAACGGTTGTAGGGCCGGTCATCCAGGCTCAGTTTGTAGAAACCATGGTGCTTCTCACCATAAACCACCAAAGCCTTATTGCTACCAAGGCCAACCGTATTGTACGGGCGGCACAGGGAAGGCCGGTTATGGAGTTTGGCTCCCGCCGGGCACAGAGCTATGACGGTGCGGTGCTGGGCGCCAGAGCCGCTTATATAGGTGGGTGTGTGGGCACTGCCTGCACCATAGCCGAGAGGGATTTTGGAGTGCCAGCGGTGGGAACCATGGCCCACAGCTGGGTGCAGATGTTCCCATCTGAACTGGAAGCGTTCCGCGCATACGCAAGGACATATCCCGATAAATGTATACTGCTGGTAGACACATACAACGTACTAAAGAGCGGTGTGCCAAATGCGATTAAAGTGTTTAAGGAGGAGGTAGTTCCCAGGGGATACAGGCCTCAGGGTATACGAATAGATAGCGGCGACATCGCGTATCTGTCAAAAAAAGCGCGGCAGATGCTTGACGAAGCGGGGTTCAAGGATTGCAAGATCATCGCTTCAAGCTCGCTGGATGAATATATAATCAGGGATCTGTTACAGCAAGGAGCTGCCGTCGATGCCTTTGGGGTAGGTGAAAGGCTTATTACTTCCAGCAGTGAGCCGGTGTTTGGAGGAGTATATAAGCTGGTGGCGGTGCAGCAGAACGGTAAAGTCATACCAAAGATAAAGATAAGCGAAAATGTTGAGAAGATAACCAATCCAGGTTTCAAACAGGTGTACAGGTTGTATGATAGAGAGACAGGCAAGGCCATTGCGGATGTGATCACCCTGCACGACGAGGTGATAGATGATACCAAGCCGTATGAGATCTTTGACCCCATACACACCTGGAAGCGAAAGACAGTTACCAACTTCATTACACGGAAGCTCCTTGTCAAGATATTTGATAAGGGCAGGTGTGTGTATGAGAGCCCTGATATCCACAGCATAAGGAGATACTGTCAGGAACAGGTAAATACCCTGTGGCCAGAGGTATTGAGGTTTGAAAATCCCCACAATTATTACGTGGACCTCTCTAAGCCCTTGTGGGAATTGAAACAGGAGCTGCTCAATAAATATGGTAATATGTAAAGTAAATTATTCTTGAATGGATATTGATTGATTTGTTTCATCATATGGTGTATGTAATCTCAAAGACAGGGTTGGGATAATAGCGGGTATTTTGCTATAAGAAGTCTTTCAGGGGAGAAGATACACGACAGTGCAAAACATAGCAAGCTAAGACTTATAGAGAGGGCAAAGACGTTAATGTTAGAAAGGAGGGAAGAGCGCATTCTTCTCCATCTTGAAGAAGATGGAGTCTCCTGCGCTCGGATATGATGAAGATACTGGTTACACCCACGTCTTTTAACCGAGAGGTGTGCCCTGAGGCATGGCACATGCTGGAGCAGTTTGCCAGTGAAATTATCTGTAACCCATATAACCGTCCGCTGACGGCCGATGAGCTTATTCCGCTGCTTGAGGGCGTTGACGGATATATAGCGGGTGTGGATGATGTTTCGGCCAGGGTGATAGAAAAGGCCCCTTCAACGCTCAAGGTGATTTCAAGGTATGGGGTTGGATATGACCAGGTGGATATTAAGGCCTGCGGACAACGGGGAATCGTGGTCACAAATACGCCTGGAGCCAATGCCGAATCGGTGGCAGACCTGGCTTTTGGGCTCATGCTTTCAGTTGCAAGGCAGATTCCCTATGCTGATGAACAGACAAAAGGGGGCGGCTGGCCGCGCATAACGGGCCTTGAGTTGTACGGCAAGACCCTTGGGATTGTAGGTTTGGGAGCCATAGGTAAGGGTGTGGCAAGGCGGGCAAAGGGTTTCTCCATGAGGGTGCTGGCATATGACCCGGCGATAGATGAGGATTTTTGCCAGCAATACGGGGTTGAAATTTCCACGTTCGAGGAGGTATTGTCAAATTCTGATTTCATATCGCTGCATTTACCGCTCAAAGAACAAACCAGACACATCATCAATTCAAGTACCATCTCCATGATGAAGGATGGCGCTATTTTGATCAATACGGCACGGGGTGGCTTGGTGAACGAACAGGCGGTGTATCAGGCTTTGAAGTCGGGCAAATTAGGGGGATTTGGCATGGATGTGTTTGAAGTTGAGCCTCCGGGAAACTCGCCTCTGTTTGAACTAAAGAATGTAGTGGCAACGCCCCATATGGGCTCGAGCACGGTGGAGGCAATAAAAGCCATGGCCAATCTGGCGGTCAAAAACCTCATCGATGTTTTGACCGGAAAGGAGTGCCCTTATATCGTAAACCGGGAATATTTAAAATGAAGGTTACCTTATGATTGAGTATATAATTGAGTATATAATAAGGAAATAATAATGCAAAGAATCAGCTTGAGAGCTTAAAAGGTGGAGTGGATAAGTTTTACTCATTGTGCTGGGGACAGCATTTTTAAATATAAAAAGAAAGGATGGTTAGATTATGATGGATATTGATAATATGCCACGGGTCTTTGCTTTATTTCCAGGTTTCATATTGCTGGCAGTAGTGGTGTGGTTTGCGTTGAGCGCCTTGCTGCAGTGGCTGTGGAGAGGATATTTGGGGTGCGCGAGATCACTTACTGGGAGGCTTTCAGGTTGCTCATTATAGCAGGAATACTGTTTGGGGGGTCGGTCTTTAGGATTAACTTTTGAACATTTGCTCTTTATAAATTTACATCAGTAGATTGGATTTTTCTTTATAACGCTCATGTGTAATTGCATGGGCGTTTATTTTTTAGATTTAAAGCTCCAACTTGGATTACTCGAATGCCACCGAATATTCGATGATAAAAAATATTGACATTGCTGTAATGTCGTGCTAGTGTAATAGTGTACCAATTCACTAATACACAATCGAGAATTGCGGGCCGTTTTATAAGGTTTATGGATATTGCAAGGGTCATTTTCACAAGGTAATAGGACTGGCAACTTGAGGGGGGAAATCAACATGATGTTGAAAAGGGCTGCCTTGAATATCGTCATTGACCCCGATGCGCCCATACCTATTTATATGCAAATTATCATTCAAATAAAGGGTTTGATCGCCAGCAGGGTCCTTGCGCCCGGGGATAAGCTGCCTTCTGTGAGAAAGCTCAGCCGCCAGCTGGGGGTAAATCCCAATACTGTGGCACGGGCATATCAGGAACTGGAGCGAGAAGGTATTATACGCACAACTCGTGGAATCGGGGCGTTTGTGGGCAAACCAACTCTTAAAGTTTCGGCACAGCAGCGTTCAGAGCTTATGAACAGGATATTGGATTATCTGTTTACCGAGGCTTATTATCTCCAGTACAGCAAAGAGGAGCTTTATTCTACGTTCATGCAGCAGCTTGAGCAGTGGAATCCGGATAAAAGCTGCTGATGTATATACGGGATGGAATACCAGACAATGATGAGGGGTCATAATATGGTCGAGATAAAGGAAGTTAAGACACGGAAGGATTTGAAGCAGTTCGTCTATTTTCCTTATAAGCTGTATGCGGGAAACAGATACTGGGTCCCGCCTCTTGTGATGGATGAGATGAATACCCTTCGCCAGGATAAAAATCCCGCTTTTGAGTACTGTGAAGCCAGGTACTGGCTGGCGCTTAAGGATGGCGAGGTTGTAGGGCGAATTGCCGGTATCGTAAATTACAAATACATAGAGAAGTGGGGGCAAAAGAATGCGCGGTTTGGGTGGATAGATTTTATAGATGACCCTGAGGTATCAAAAGCTTTGCTTGCAACTGTGGAAGGTTGGGCAATGGAAAAGGGGATGACAGGCCTGCATGGGCCTCTGGGTTTTTGTGACCTTGACAGGGAGGGTATGCTGGTAGAAGGATTTGATGAGATGGGCACCTTTACCACTATTTATAATTATCCGTATTATCCCGTTCATCTGGAAAACAACGGTTACGTTAAAGACGTGGATTGGCTTGAATACGAATTGGAGGTTCCGCCACAGCTACCCGAGGTTATACAAAGGGCCTCACAGGATGCCTTAAGGAGGTTTAACTTTAAGGTACTGGACGCAAAAAGGCCCAAAGATTTCATTCCCTATGTCAAGGGCATCTTTAACCTCTTGAACGAGGCCTATAAGGACCTTTATGGTGTGGTGCCGCTAACCGATAAGCAGATAGAGCTGTACACCAAGCAATATTTTGGTTTTGTAAATCCGGACTATGTAAAAGTAATTCTGGATCAAAATGGTGAGGTAGTGGCGTTTGGCATTGCATTCCCGTCTTTGACTCAGGCGATGAGGAAAACAAGCGGAAGGCTTTTGCCCTTCGGATTCATACACATTTTGAAGGCTTTAAAGAAGAACGATACCATCGATTTGTGCCTGGTAGCGGTAAAGCCTGAACTGCAGGGGAAGGGCGTGAATGCCATTTTGATGAGCGAGATTCACAAGGCGTGCATCAAAAACGGCATAGTCAAAGCGGAGTGCAACCCCCAGCTGGAATCTAATGTGAAGGTTCGATCCCAGTGGCGATATTTCAATTTTAGGCAACACAAGCGGAGAAGGTGCTATATAAAGTACCTTTAATGATAACCAGGTAAAAGCTCCTGGCGAAAATGACCGGTTTGGGTACCAATTTCGCCAGGGGCAAAAAATTATGGTATTACAGCTTAAATGCCTTTTCGATCTCAGCTACCTGCTCATCATTGATGGTTACCAGCTCTCCCAGATCCCTGGCTGCTATGATGGCTTTGGCACTGTATTCGGCTACTTCCAGCTTGTCGAAGGCATTGAGCAGGCTGCTTCCGGTTACGATGACGCAGTCGTTTTCTACCAGCACCACCGATATCTCCTTGGAAAATGCATCTGCTGTCATCTCGGGCTGCATGAAGGTACACCCAAATGGCAGTTTAGGTATGTTTCGCAGCATTATATAGCTCTCGGGTATGGTCTTGGTTTCAAAGTTTTCATCTGTGACGGCGAAGGCCATGATGTTTGGCGGGTGCGCAATGAGCACCGAATTGATGTGGGGGTGCTTGTCGTATATAGCTTTGTGCAGCAGCACCGAACGGCTGGGGGTTTTCCCTGCTTCTTTCCATCCGTTTTCAATGCGTACCAGGTCTTCCTCTTGGAGATATTTTCTATCCAGCCCATAGGGTGTGATTATAAAGGAACCGTCGCTCAGCCTTTGAGAGAATGTACCCTGCGTGCTGGTGAAGAGCTGCTGATCATAGGCGCGGTGTATGAGCTGGCACATGTTCCGCCTGGCTTCCCTTTCTTCGCTGCTAAACCTTTTAGGGATGAATTCGTTCAGCGTGACATCCTGCTTGTTTTTGGATATTTCTATGTGCCTGTCGGTTAAGCTCCTGGGAGTTCCCAGTCTCCGAGCCTTCAGCTCAAGCTTTGCGCAGAAATCCAGGGTTTCAAAGGCCATAAATGCTTCAAACAGGTTTTTGCCACCCGTCACCACCCCGTGATTTTCGAGTATAACGGTTTTAAAGCCCTTTTCGAATTGGGCCGCAATCTTTTTGCCCAGGTCTCTGCTCCCTGGCAGGCCGTATTCTGCTATTCCGACCTGGCCGCATATCAAATGGACATTGGGTATGAGCCTTGTGTTTGGGATTTTACGCACTATGCTGAAGGCTACAAGCGCAGGCGGATGGGCGTGAATAATGGCCTTTATATCAGGCCTTTTCTGATAGATCATCTCGTGAAAAGGAAGTTCAACTGAAGGTTTGTGAATTCCCTCTATGGTCCCATCGGGTTTCACGCGTATTATGTCATTTCGGCGTAGTGAGCCCTTGTCAATTCCGCTGGGAGTGATCCATATATCGCCATTGTCGTCAAGGATTGATATGTTGCCACCCGATGTGGTGGTCATACCGTAGCGATATATTCTCTCCATGATCATCACTATCTGGTCGGCTGGATGCAGCAGCTCAAATTTCAACGTTTTGGCCCCCTTTTTCTTAAGACTACTTTAATACTTCGACTTGTTTTCGTTACAGCCATTTTTACCTCAAAATTGCGAATTTCATTTTGGGCAGCAAAATTTATTTAGGATTTTAAAAGATGAAATAATAACGAAAAGGGGCATTAAACTCCCCTTTTCGTTTGATCATATGTCTTATTTTGTTGCTAAAACCTTTTTCAGTCTTGCAAACCTTGGCAATCCGTTTTCGAAGGGTGGTCTGGATTCGCCTTGAATGAGCGGCATAGCGTATTTGATAAACTCCTCGGTGACGCCGTTGCCATCTTTGTTTATCCATTCGCGCGGTACCTTCTTCTCTACGTTGGCGACATCGGTCAGGTTGACCAGTTTGATGTTGCACTTGTATTCTGGCCCTTCTGCCCTCTCAAATGCCACCATCTTATCGGTTATACCCTGTACCGCGTACTGTACAGCGGCTTGTCCGGCAAGGTAGGCTTCGTTTACATCGGTCAGTGAAGCGACATGAGCTGCGCACCTCTGGAGCAGGCTGAATTCAATGCCGCGCACCTTGGCTCCGGTTTTCTCCTTCAATATTCCCGCCAAGGTAGCTGCAAGGCCGCCCAATTGAACGTGCCCGAATGCGTCGGTGTGTTTGTGCAGTGCGGCACCATATTCAAAGATGTATTTCCCGTCTTTGTCTCTTATACCCTCAGATACGGCCACGATGATGTTTTTCTTTTTCTCATATACCGATATTACCTCGTCTATGAATTTGTCGATGTCAAACGGTATCTCGGGCAAATATATGAGATCCGGGCCGTATCCCTGTACGCCTGCAAGAGCCGATGCTGCCGTGAGCCAACCGGCATTTCTGCCCATTATCTCCAGTACCGTGATCATTTTTGTATCGTATGCCCTTACATCCAGGTAAATCTCCATTGTGGATGTTGCTATATATTTAGCTGCGCTGCCGTAACCCGGACAATGGTCGGTACCCCACAGGTCGTTGTCTATGGTTTTGGGTACACCCATTACCCTGCACTCATAACCTACTTTTTGCATGTACTTGCTTATCTTATTGCAGGTGTCCATGGAGTCGTTGCCGCCGTTGTAGAAGAAATACCTTATGTTGTATTTTTTGAATATCTCCAGCAGCTTTTTGTAATCGGTGTCATCCTCATCAGGGTCTCTGAGCTTGTAGCGCACAGAACCCAGCAAGGACGAAGGAGTGGTTTTGAGCAATTCCAGCTCGTAGGGGTCTTCTTTGCTCATATCATAGAATTTCTCATTTAATACACCTTGGATGCCGTGGGCTGCCCCGTAGACTGCAGTTATACAGTCCTGTTTTAAAGCTTCTTGGATTACTCCAGCCGCGGTGGCATTGATAACTGCAGTAGGCCCACCTGATTGCCCAAGTATACAAGCTCCCTTCAATTCGCCCATTGGTAAACCTCCCTTTTTAAGCTTTAATGTTAATTTATGTTAATATTTTTTTTGTTGTTATGTACCCATCCTGTACTTCATCATACCTTATAAAATATACCATATTTGATTTTAAAAAGCAATTTTTGTAGACAAAAATCTAACAAATTATTTTGAGCTAATTTAAATTAACAGAATTTGGAAGTCGAATTTTGAAATTAACCTTGATTTTGAAAACGGATGTGATAAAATTAATATGATTAAAAATTTTGCTAAAAGAAGGGGTTGTTGCATTATGCCATTGGTCACATCAAAGAAAATGTTTGAAAAGGCTTATGAAGGTGGCTATGCTATTGGTGCGTTCAATGTAAACAACATGGAGATCATTCAAGGTATTACCGAGGCTGCAAAAGAAGTAAATGCTCCTCTAATTCTGCAGGTGTCTGCCGGTGCGCGGAAGTATGCCAAACATACATATCTCATGAAACTCATTGAGGCTGCCCTCATTGAGACCGACCTTCCCATTTGCGTTCACCTGGACCATGGCGACAGCTTTGAACTTTGTAAAGCCTGCATAGACGGTGGGTTTACCTCGGTTATGATCGACGGTTCGCACCTTCCATTTGAGGAGAACATCGCTTTGACCAAGAAGGTAGTCGATTACGCCCATGAGAGAGGTGTAGTTGTAGAGGGCGAGCTGGGAAGGCTTGCTGGAATTGAAGACGCTGTAAATGTGTCTGAGGAGGAGGCTTTCTTTACCGACCCTGACCAGGCCGCTGAGTTTGTTGAGAGGACAGGGGTTGACTCACTGGCAATTGCTATAGGTACAAGCCATGGTGCATACAAGTTTAAGGGCGAGCCAAGGCTGAGGTTTGATATTCTTGAGGAGATCCAAAAGAGGCTCCCCGGATTTCCGATTGTTTTGCACGGCGCTTCTTCGGTAATACCGGAATTTGTGGAGAAGATCAACAAGTATGGCGGGCAGATGCCGGGGGCAAAGGGCGTGCCGGAAGACATGCTGCGGAAGGCAGCGTCCATGGCTGTCTGCAAGATAAACATCGATTCCGATTTGAGGCTTGCAATGACTGCTACCATCAGGGAATATTTTGCAAAGAATCCCAGCCATTTTGATCCGAGGCAGTATTTAGGGCCCGCTAGAGAAGCCATTAAGGAGCTTGTGAAGCACAAGCTGGTACATGTTTTAGGTTGCGCTGGGAAAGCAGACGAAGTGAGGTAAGATTAATCGAAATATTGTGAAGAGTTATATGGTTTAAAGGTGTAAGCTTTTAAGGCTCCTCATAGACGTACTGTTGAATGAGGGGCCTTGTTTTTTTACCTTGTTTTTTATGCTTGGTATTCCATTTACCGAGTAAAGAGAGATTAAGAAAAAGGCTACACCGGTTACTGTAGCCAGGGCCAGCGATACGATGAGGGGAAAGCCGGCATGTGCGGACAGGTTAAAGACACATTGTCCCAATGAAGCCATGACAAGGGCGGCAAAGCCGGGTTTCAAAAACCAGTCCGCCCATCTCATCTGAATCTTGGTAAGCTTTTTTATTGCAGAAAAATTCAGCATGAATACCGCGATGTTCCTTAGGTTGAAACCAATGATGAATCCGTATATCCTCAAGGCTGGATGGGAAACGAGGAAGTAGGTACAGCAGACTTGAATGACTCCTCCTATAAACAGGTTTAGCGTTGAGCGCTTTTGCCTGTCGAGGCCGTTTAAGACGGCGCTTAAGGTATGCTGAAGGGCAAGAAAGACCACGCTCAATGTAAGGGGTGTTAGCAGTTGCCCTACCTGGGATTGGCCGTACAGCGCTATTCCAATGGGTTGCCCAAGGGATAGCAGAAGGGCAGTAGCTGCAAAAGCGACAACGGATGTCAACTGGATGGCGTGCGAAATATTATTGCGTATGGCTTGCCAGTCGCCAAGCGCCATCTCTTCCGAGAGGTGGGGAATTATGACAGTGGAAAGTGCATTTGTAATGGCAAAAGGGATGAAAAGCAGAGGCATTACCATCCCGGATATAATACCAAACAGCGATACCGCCTGGCTGTTCGTCATGCCGCTGGCAATCAGGCGCTGAGGGATCAGGATGGTGTTGATGGAGTTTATTGATGTAATTATAAGCCTGGTAGAGGTTATGGGAACAGCTATGGCAATAATGCTTTTGATTAAGGAAAAAACGGATGATGTTTTGGTATCCCCATTTAATGCTTTGATGGAGTGATAATATCGGGTGTGAAGGTATAATAAACTTGCAAGTTCCCCCATAACGACGCCAAATACGATGACTATGGCTGATTCTTCATAGCCTTGCGGGTTTAGCCATAAAAGCATAAATATGACTGTTGTGATGCGGACTAGCTGTTCTAATATTTCAGCCAAGGCAGGCTGGTGCGTATGCTTTATGCCGTAGAAATAGCCTTTAAATGTGGCTCCCATGCCGGTGATGATGATGCATGGGAAGAGAATGAATAGAGGTATGCGGGTACGTGGGTCTTTTAATATGGTATGGGTAATCCAGTCGAGGTTTATCAGGATTAATGTGGAAAGGATTATGCCAAGCCCCATCACTATCGATAGGGCTGTTGATACGACCCTCTTAAGTTCTCCATGGTGACCTGTAGCGTTGCTGGATGCCACCAACCGCGAGACGGCAACCGGTATACCGGAGGTCGTCAAAGCCAGCGCAATGGTATATGGAGGAAATATTAGCTGGTATACCCCCATGCCTTCAGGTCCCAGCAGTCGGCTCAGCACTATTTGGTATACAAATCCGATGATTCGGACCAGGACATTTGCCCCAGCCAAGACGAACGTTCCATACAACATAGAACGGGGATTTATCTTCAATTTGCCATTCCCCCGATACAATTAGGATTCTGATTTCATTAATATTCACCTCCATCGTCAAGTAGAAGTAGGCATGGCTTTTTATGTAGTATAGTTTTATTTGAGCTTATAGCACAGCGAAGCGGGCTTCGAAGGTCCGGTGCGATGTGGTGCTGTGCCCCTTTTTATTCCACAGTTAATGTTACCGTAGTGGAAGGGCCGCGTTGACCGTCGTAATTTTCAAGCGAAAAGATGAATTTGCTGATAAAATATGGTAAAATATTTTCGTGAGGCGTTTAGTTTAAAAGATAAAATGAATAGGGGGATAGAAACCATGACGGGGGTTGAGCGCATCCACAATATTCTCAAGCGCAAGCCGGTGGACCGCATCGGCGTATTTGAGCATTTTTGGGGCGATACGCTTAAAAAATGGCAAAAAGACGGGTACATTGGACCGGATGAAAATCTGATCGACCACTTTGGCTTTGATATGGAACTGTGCTGGCCGTTTAACCTTGTAGCGGATTTGGATTTCGTTCCCGAAGTGGTGGAGGAGACAGAAGAGACCATCTTAATTAGGGATGGAAATGGAGCCTTTTAATTTTGAAGCATATCGAAAGGCCAAAAGGCATGCGCAGGAGCATAACCGCTTTTTTGCCTGGTCTATACCCAATACGGTCAATTATGAAACTTATCGTTATTTTGTTGAAAAAGGGCTGGAGTTGGGGACTTATTAATAAGGATGCAATGGGGTTATTGCACAACTCTGTGTTCATTTTTATTGTTAAATCTTAGCTGCTGTCATATAAGTAATAAGTAAGCCATTATGTGAAAAATTTCTCTTGAAATGGGGGCGTGCAAGATGCGGGTTTTAGTTTTTTGCGATGACCGTTGGCACCCAGCAAGTGTGGTAAAAAGCGGGCTTGACCCTCTTGTAGATGATGGTTTTGAGTTCACGTATATAGAGGATATGGCCGATTGGACACCTGATACGATTAAAGGGTTTCCGGTGGTAATACTGGCAAAGTCAAATAATTTTTCATCAGCAGATACAACGGAATGGGCAACAGAAGAAGCTCAAAGCGTTTTTGAAAGCTATGTACAAAATGGCGGTGGCCTTCTGGCCATACATTCGGGTACGGCGGGCTATAAGGAAGCTAACATAATTCGCGGTATACTGGGCGGTGTGTTTACACATCATCCTGAACAGTGCTCGGTTACGGTAGAAGCCGTAGGCGAACACATAATTACCGATGGATTTGAGCCTTTTACCTTAAAGGATGAACACTATTTCATGGAGATTGATAATAATGGCGATTTATATGTCTTTTTAGCCTCAACGTCTCAACATGGAAGGCAGCCTGCCGGCTGGGTGCGCACTCATGGCAAAGGGAAGGTGTGCGTGTTGACGCCGGGACATAACCTAGATGTATGGTTTCATCCCAGCTTTCAGTTATTGCTGCGAAATTCACTCAATTGGCTGGTCAAGGCTTAAAGATAGGAGGTTGAACAGATATGGAGCCTGAAGAAGCAGCGGTATATGCTTTGCAATATTTTTTGAGCGGTACGCCATATTCAGAAGGGGATATACATATAGATGAGGACCGCTTGGTTTTAAGGGATTATAGGCTGAATGAATGGCCATGGTGATATCTGTAACATTGACAATTGATTGTTTTTATTAGTATAATTGAAGTATAATCCAGTGATAAATAAAAACAATTGTAACAAGATCTATGTTAAAAATAACGGCAGATTTGTTACAATGCATTTAAGGAAGTGATAGGGATTGAACGCTCAAAGGCGAGAAATCATAAACGCGTATATACAGAATAAGGGTGAAGTCAAACTCAAAGAGCTGGAAAAGCTGTTTCCTGAAGTGTCCACCATGACATTGAGGCGCGACCTTAATTACCTCGAATCCAAGGGGCAGATCGTTCGAGTGCGTGGAGGGGCCAAATCCATCAATCTGTTCTCCAGCTTAAAGGAAGACATGTACAATTTAAGGGCCATGGAGAATGTGGATGCAAAGATGAAGATTGCCAAAAAGGCATTGGCCTTTGTGGAACGGGGGCGTTCGTATTTCATTGACTCGGGCACTACCACCATGTGTTTGGCTAAAGTATTGCCCGATGAGGACCTCTCTATACTCACTAGCGGCCCCAACATCGCTTTGGAGATCATCAAGAACAATAACCCGTCAGTGACTTTGGTGGGAGGGCAGCTCAGCCGTAACAATCTATCAACTTCCGGTGCCAATTCCCTGAGCTTCATAAAGGATATAAACGTGGACATTGCGTTTATGGCCACATCAGGGTTTTCACTTGAGTACGGCTTTACCTGCGGGGATTACAACGAATGCGAGCTCAAAAAGGCGATCATCAGAAAGGCGCGCAAGGTCATACTTTTGATGGATGTCAGCAAGATCGATAAGAATATGCCCTTTACCTTTGCAACTTTAAAGGACATCGACGTGCTGATATGCGATAAACCTTTACCTGAGGATATAGCGCAAGCCGCTGAGCGGTATGGCGTCGAGGTAAAGTGATTCAGGCTCGTCATCAGGTTTGCTGCGTTGTGCATAAGGTTGTCCTAAAACCGCCTGCTGGGGGAGGGCAACTGGGAGAGGCGGACTACAAATACCCCAGCCATCTGAACTGGTGTATTTGTCCGGTTTGGATGAAGAAGGAGAGATTTATGAAGACCAAAGCTGTGCGCCTTTACGGCAAAAACGATTTGAGGCTGGAGGAGTTTGAGCTGCCACCTATAAAGGATGATGAAATACTGGCACAGGTCATATCTGACAGCATATGCATGTCTTCATATAAGGCTGCCATTCAGGGGAAAGACCACAAGAGGGTTCCTGATGATGTGGAGACAAATCCAGTCATCATAGGCCATGAATTTTGCGGTGTCATCCTGGAAGTGGGCAAAAAGTGGCAGCACAAGTTTAAGCCCGGCCAGAAATTTTCTATACAGCCGGCGCTGAATTACAAAGGAAGCCTGGCGGCGCCTGGCTATTCATACAAGTATATCGGGGGCAGTGCAACCTATATCATCATCCCCAATGAGGTCATGGAGATGAACTGTTTGCTGGAATACAACGGTGAGGCATATTTTTACGGTTCGCTGGCTGAGCCCATGTCGTGTATCATCGGCGCGTTTCATGCAAGCTACCATACCGTGCCCGGCAAATATGTGCATAACATGGGCATCGTCGAAGGCGGGAACATGGCAATACTGGCTGGAGCAGGTCCCATGGGTTTAGGTGCTATCGATTATGCCATACACAGGGATAAGAAACCCAGGTTGCTGGTGGTAACAGATATCGACCAAGTAAGGCTTAAAAGGGCCAGCGAGATTATTACGGTGGAGGAAGCGGCGCGCAACGGCGTCACGCTGAAATATATAAACACCTCTGGAATGGATAATGTGGCAGAATATCTCATGTCCTTAACGGATGGCAGAGGATATGACGACGTATTTGTATTTGCGCCGGTTAAGTCTGTGGTCGAGATAGGGGATGCGATACTGGCAAGGGATGGCTGTTTGAATTTCTTCGCAGGGCCTACCGATCCGAATTTCTCAGCCCAGATCAACTTTTACAATGTCCACTATGCATCCACTCACGTGGTGGGTACCAGCGGTGGTAACACCGATGACATGATAGAAGCGCTGCAGATGATGGAGAAGGGGCTTATAAATCCGGCTGCTATGATTACCCATATTGGAGGGCTAAATAGCGTGGTTGATACTACTTTGAATTTGCCCAAAATTCCAGGCGGTAAAAAGCTCATATACACCAACATCGAGCTTGAGCTGACCGCCATCTCCGATTTCAAAGAAAAGGGAAAGATCGATCCTCTGTTTGCCGAACTGGCTAGGATTGTAGAGAAAAATAATGGCCTGTGGTGCGCAGAGGCTGAGAAGTATCTCTTGGCCCATGCCAAGCCTATAGGCTGATTTTAAGGAATAAGAGTGGCTTGGACTCCCAAACTTTTCACCAAGCCATAATCTATAGGTGAGTGGCAGTTCACGAATGTGAGAGTGTTAAACAAAAATAAAAAGAAGATATTGCCCTGGAAATGAGGCAATATCTTCTTTTTTTTATCTCATCTCCTGGCCGCCGGTTACGTTGATGGCCTGACCTGTCATATAGCTGGCCTCATCCGAAGCCAGGAATACCAGCACGTTGGTCACGTCATCGTATGTACATGCTCTTCCCAGCGGAACCTGGCTTAGGTATTTCTGCCTTATTTCTTCTTTGGTAAGTCCCTGATTGCGTGCATACTGTTCATACAGGCTGTTAACCCACAGAGGTGAATCCAGCAGATTGCCGGGACATATGGCATTGACCCTTATATTATACGGTGCCAGCTCGAGCGCCAGGCTTTGCGTAAGACCTATGCCGCCAAATTTGCTTGCAGCATAAGCGGAGTTCTTGTAAGACCCTTTCTTGCCCGACTTGCTGTTTATCTGAATGATGTTGCCCTTTCTTTGCTTCATCATGATGGGTGCAACGGCTTTTGCACAGTTAAAGTAGCCTATGAGGTTTACGTCTATAACCTTTTTCCATTCTTCGGTGGAGAATTCATCGATGCCCTTGGCGATAAGGATGCCGGCATTACTTACGAGTAAATCGATCCTTCCGTATTTCTCTACGGTTATACGCGCCATTTCTTCGCATTCCTCATACTTTGTAACATCCACTTTTAGGGCGATGGCGTCGTTGAGGCTGGCAGCTACCCTTTGTGCTGCTTCGAGATTGATATCGGTTACAACCACTTTAGCGCCTTCTGCATCCAAGCGCCTGGCTATGGCTTCGCCTAACCCCTGGCCGGCTCCGGTTACAATGGCGATTTGATTTTCCAGTCGACGGCACTTGCGTTCCATACCCATCATTCCTTTCTGATAAATTTAACATGAATATTACAAAATCCTAGTATTATTATACAAGCCAAATGACAGTTAATCAACATTGAAAAAGCTTCTTTTAAAAGCAAGCATGGACTGTTGACAAGAAAAATTGGGTCTGTTAAAATGAAATCAAACATGTTAATTTGTAAAGCTAATGTTAAAAACGTGTTATATTTGTTTTTAAAAATGTGAAATATAACATCAAAGTTAACACGATTTTTGTTAGATGTTTACCGGCAAATTCTAACGTTTAAGATAATCGTTTTGTCGGTGTATAAACTTTAAATACAAATTTCGACACTCTTTTAATTTTTTGCTCTTACCAATGAAACATCAGACGGGTCACTTGTTATTTAAGTGGTGAAAGGTTATTATAGCTATGAAAAGTTTAAAATGAAAAGGGGAGATAAAGAATGGCTACGCCGGTAATCATGCCTCGGCAGGGGCAAACAGTTGAGAGCTGTATCATAACCAAGTGGCACAAGAAGAAGGGCGAGGCAGTAAAGGTAGGCGACCTGCTGTTCTCCTATGAGACCGATAAAGCTGCTTTTGATGAGGAGGCAAAGGTAGAGGGTACTCTGCTGGAGGTCTTCTTTGATGAGGGTGACGATGTGCCGGTCCTTGCCACCGTTTGCGTCATTGGCCAGGAGGGTGAGGACATTTCCGAGTTTATGCCTGATGGAAAGGATGCTTCTACCGCAAAGGATGTGGCGGCTGGAGGGCAACAGCAATCGGCTGCAGAAAGCGGAAGCGAAATGGAAGTAGAAGGCGGCGATGCCGCACAGGAAGACGGTAGAGTGAGGATCAGCCCAAGGGCTCGCAATTTGGCCGAAAGAGCGGGGGTGGATTACAGAGAAGCTACTCCTACCGGGCCTAATGGCAGGATAATTGAAAGGGATATAAGGCAGCTCATAGAAAAAGGCCAATTGGTGACGCTTGCCGCCAGAGATGAATATATCGGCGCAGAGGGAATGCGGATAGGCGGTACGGGAATAGGAGGACGGGTTACCACAGCTGATTTGGACAGCACAAAGAGAGATGCACATTACGAGGTGCCACAGCCTCCTGTTCAAGAGGTTAAGGCTGGAGAAGCCGACTATGAAGAGGTTAAGCTCAGTAACATAAGAAAGGTCATTGCCAGGGCAATGCATCAGTCGCTGGCCAATACCGCGCAGCTCACCATACATACTTCATTTGATGCTACCGAGATACTCGCTTTTAGGAAGAAGGTAAAGGAGCAGGGAGAGCGCCTGGGCCTTGCAAACATTACGCTCAACGATATCATACTCTACGTTGTGTCCAGGACGCTGCTCAACCACAAAGCCTTAAATGCCCATTTCCTCGATGATAAAATGCTTCTTTTCAATCATGTCCATCTGGGGGTTGCTGTGGATACCGAACGCGGGCTCATGGTGCCCACCATTTACAATGCCGATACCAAGTCACTGGATGAGATATCCCGGGAAGCCAAAGAGCTGGTGGAGGCCTGCAGGAAGGGCAGCATAAACCCCGATTATTTGAAGGGGGGAACTTTCACGGTTACCAACCTGGGTTCTCTGGGCGTTGAGGCCTTTACCCCCATACTCAACCCGCCGCAGACGGGCATTTTGGGCGTGGATACAATAGTTCAACGGATTAAAGAAGTGGACGGGAAGCTGGTTACCTATCCATCCATGGGCTTGTCACTAACGTTTGATCACAGGGCCGTGGATGGCGCTCCTGCCGCAAGGTTCTTGCAGGAGCTCAAAGCCAATTTGGAGAACTTCAGCATATTCTTAGCAAAATAGGCTAGAAGGGGAAAGGTGAAAAAAGATGATTTATGACCTTATAGTAATAGGTGGTGGGCCTGCAGGCTATTTGGGCGCCGAGAGAGCAGGCCATGCAGGGCTTAAAACGCTTCTTATTGAGGAGAGATCTCTGGGTGGCGTCTGCCTGAATGAAGGATGCATTCCCTCCAAGACGCTGCTTCACTCCGCTAAAATATACGACTATGCAAGGTTTGGCGAAAAATACGGGGTTACAGCAAAGGATGTGGTTCTTGATCACCGTACAGTTATAGCCCGGAAGAACAAGGTAGTGAAGACATTGGTTGCGGGCATACGCTCCCAGCTCAAAGCCAACCATGTGCATGTGATGGAAGGTCATGCTTACATAGCAGGGAGAAGCAGCGATGGCTATACAGTCAGGGTCAATGATGATACCTTCATTGGCAGGAGGCTGTTGATCGCCACGGGGTCCGTGCCCATCATCCCGCCCATACCGGGCGTCAAAGAAGGCTTGGAGAGAGGATATGTCCTTACTAATCGCGAGATACTGGATATACCTCAGGTGCCCGGCTCTTTAGTCATCGTAGGAGGCGGGATAATAGGCCTTGAGATGGCGTCATATTTCAACTCGGCCGGCAGCAAGGTGACCATCATCGAGATGCTGGACCACATTGGCGGCAATATCGATAGGGAGATTTCCCAGATTTTGCTTAAGAATTACCAGAAGAAGGGAATAGAGTTCAAGCTCAACTCAAAAGTGGTGGAGATATGTGATGGGGCTGTGGTTTATGAATGCGATGGCAGAAGGGAAGCAGTTGAGGCCGATAAGGTGTTAATGAGCGTAGGTCGAAAGCCGGCGGTGCAGGACATAGGCCTGGAGAATATCGGCGTTGAGATTGAAAGGGGCGCCGTAAAGACCGATGACAGGGGGAAGACCAATGTGCCGGAGGTGTATGCTGCCGGCGATGTCAACGGTCGCTATATGCTGGCGCACACGGCCTACAGGGAGGCAGAGGTTTGTGTAAACAACATGCTTGGCAAGCGGGACATAGTGCGCTATCATGCCATCCCGTCGGTTATATACACCAATCCCGAGGTTGCGTCGGTGGGCGAGACCGAGGAGAGTGCAAGGCAGAAGGGTATAGAGTTTGAGGTTGCCAAGGTTTCCATGCGCTACAGCGGCAGGTATGTGGCTGAGAACGAGGGAGGAGACGGCATATGCAAGGTGCTCATCAATAAAAAGTACAGGAATGTGATAGGCGTGCATATGATAGGCAATTATTCCTCTGAGATCATTTACGGCGCCGGCTTGATGATTGAGGCCGAGATGCGCGTAAAAGACATAAAGGAGCTGGTGTTCCCGCATCCGACTGTGTCGGAGGTCATAAGGGAATGCATTTTTCAATTTGAAGATTGAGAAGGGAGAGGTGGGTTTGGATGCCCAAGCAGCTTTTTGTAAATCCTGATGAAGTGAGAAAAAGTGGATGGGTTAAGTTTCAGGATATCCCTGTAAATCAGTACAATAAGACCATTGAGGAGGAAAAAGCCAATTATACCAACGAGGATTTTGTTAGAATTTACAGGGATATGGTCATAATCCGGGAATTTGAGACCATGCTCCAGCTGGTTAAGACCACCGGTGAGTATAATGGCGTTCCTTATGATTATCCCGGGCCGGCGCATTTGTCCATCGGTCAGGAGGCAGCAGCGGTAGGCCAGGCATATCACCTGGACAAGGATGATTTCATATTTGGTTCTCACAGAAGCCACGGCGAGATTATAGCCAAGGGGCTTTCTGCTATAGAGAAGATGTCCGACGATGAACTGATGGATATAATGAAAAAGTTCTGGGATGGCAGGATACTCAAGGTAGTAGAGGAGAGCAAGAAAGATTATAAAAGCGTTAAGGAGCTGGCCATGGATTTTCTGTTGTATGGCGCACTGGCCGAGATTTTTGGCCGCGAGACGGGATTTAACAAAGGTCTGGGCGGTTCTATGCACGCGTTCTTCACGCCCTTTGGTATTTACCCCAACAATGCCATAGTGGGAGGATCGGCGGGAATCGCGGTTGGGGCTGCCTTGTTTAAAAAGGTCAACCGCAAGAAGGGCATAGTGATAGCCAATATAGGCGATGGCGCTATGGGTTGCGGCCCGGTGTGGGAAGCCATGAATATGGCTGCCATGGACCAGTTCAAGTATCTGTGGGAGGAAGGTTACAGGGGAGGGCTGCCCATAATATTCAATTTCTTCAACAACCAGTACGGCATGGGTGGCCAGACATGCGGGGAGACCATGGCTTACCAGATACTGGCCAGAGTAGGTGCCGGTATAAATCCCGAGCAGATGCACGCCGAGAGGGTGGATGGATATAACCCCCTGGCGGTTATCGATGCCATAAAGAGGAAGAAACAGCTTTTACTGGAAAACAAGGGGCCGGTATTGCTGGATGTAGTGACTTATCGGTTCTGCGGGCATTCTCCTTCAGATGCCTCCACCTACAGGACCAAGGAAGAGGTAGACGCATGGATGCAGCATGATTCGATAGTGACATACAGAAAGCAGATTGTTGATGCCGGTGTGGCCACCCAAGAGCAGCTGGATGCTATTTTGAACGACGTGAAGGAGCGCATTGACAGGATATACAGGCTGGCCATAGATGAAAAGAAATCGCCCAGGATGGATTTGGTATCAAACCCCGATGCTATAGCCAGTCTGATGTTTTCCAATCAAAGGATAGAGAAGATGGACGACAGGGAGTGCGAGGTTTTAATTCCCAAGGAAGAGAATCCAAGACTGCAGCAGATAAAAAGAAAGGTCAGGGTAGGAATTCAGGACGGCAAACCTGTGCCCAAGAATAAAGTATTTCAGCTTCGCGACGCCATATTTGAGGCTTTGCTGGATAAGTTTTACGTAGACCCCACGCTGATCGCATACGGTGAGGATAACCGAGACTGGGGCGGGGCCTTTGCCGTGTACCGGGGTCTGACCGAGGCTTTGCCCTATCATAGGTTGTTTAACGCGCCCATATCGGAAGCCGCCATCGTCGCCTCTGCGGTGGGATATGCCATGTGCGGCGGCAGGGTGGTTGTGGAGCTCATGTATGCTGATTTTATGGGAAGAGCAGGGGACGAGATATTCAATCAGCTGTCAAAGTGGCAGGCCATGAGTGCGGGGATTTTAAAGATGCCGGTGGTATTGAGGGTATCTGTGGGGTCCAAGTATGGAGCGCAGCACTCGCAGGACTGGACATCTCTGGTGGCCCATATACCTGGCTTAAAAGTGGTATTTCCCGCAACGCCCTACGATGCAAAAGGCCTTATGAACAGCGCTTTGATGGGAACCGACCCGGTGGTGTTCTTCGAAAGCCAGAGAATATACGATATAGGTGAGATGTTCCATCCGGGAGGCGTACCCGAGGGATATTATGAAGTGCCCATAGGTGAGCCCGACATAAAGAAGGAAGGTAAGGATATCACCATTTTGACGGCAGGAGCGATGCTGTATAGGGCATTGGAGGCGGCTAAGATACTGGAGAATAAGTATGGCATGTCCGCCGAGGTCATTGATGCAAGGAGCATTGTACCCTTCAACTATGAGAAGGTGATTGAATCGGTTAAGAAGACCGGCAAGATAGTCATTACCGGCGACGCGTGTGAAAGGGCTTCTTATCTCAAAGACTTTGCGCAGAATATTACCGAGCTGGCCTTTGATTACCTGGATGCGCCTCCTGTGGTTGTGGGCGCCAGGAACTGGATTACGCCTGCCCATGAGCTGGAGAGGTTTTTCTTCCCGCAGCCTGACTGGATAATCGATGCCATCCACGAAAAGATAGTGCCGCTCAAAGGGCACGTGGTGGGCAATAACTTCACAGTCAATGAACAGCTGCGTAGGAATCGCTTGGGAGTGTAAAGCGCAAACTTGTATATTTCAGGAAATTTAAGCGAAGTGCGAACTTGTATGTTTGCCAGGATTTTGCTACAATAAACTTGCCATTAAATGAAAGATAAAGGAAGGGATATCGTTGTTAAAAGAGGCATTGAGGGAATTAGAGACGATATCAAAAGCGGTGGGCGTTCATCCTGACGTGGTACAGGGCGGCGGTGGCAACACATCGGTGAAGATCGATCAGGAGCTCATGGCCATTAAGGCCTCGGGTTACAGGCTGGACCAGGTGACCGAAGATGACGGATTTGCTGTGGTGAATTACCGCAATATTGCGGAATATTTCAATACCGCCGAGATAACACCCGACGTGGATTATGAAAAAGTGGGGGCTGACCTGGTAAATCAGAATACCGTGCAACTGGAAGGATATAAGGCTTTAAGGCCCTCGGTGGAGGCTGGCTTTCACTCAATACTTAAAAAATACGTCATTCATACCCATCCTGTTTATGCCAATATCCTGTGCTGCTCAAAAGGCGGAGACAGTCTGATGGAGAAAATTTTTAGGCAAAGAGGCTTGCATTGCGTCTGGATTCCCTACACCATGCCAGGATTTCATTTGACCTTGAGCATAAAGCGGATCATCGACTGCTATATGGATGAGCACAGCATATTTCCGCGGGTGGTATTCATGCAGAACCATGGCCTAATTGTAACTGCGGATGATGCCCAGGAATGCATAAGGCTTAATGCCACGGTAAATGACATGATAAAGGATTACTTCAATATTTCTGCACATTATCCCGAGATAAGGTTGGAGAAGGTGGGCGATTCAGAGTTTATCAGCAGGACGGACTTTGTGCGGGATTTTATCAAAGGCAATCATGTAAACATGGAGTTTTTCAAGAAGGTGCTGTATCCTGATCAGATAGTCTATCTTGGCGATGAGCAGATAGCCATAGACCGGACCGATAACAAGATCAATATAGATACCCGTACAGGCGAAGTGGTGTACAAGGCCGGATATACCGAAGCCAGGACCATTGAGGAGACTTTAACTGCTTATCTGTATGTTGTGCACCACATACTCAAAAACGGGCTTGAGCTCAATCCAATGACGGATGAGGACATCAACAGGATAAAGAACTGGGGAGCTGAAAAGTACAGGAAGAAGATGGTGAGCGAAGCAAAATGAAATAGGGGCTTTAAAGCCCCTATTTTTTTATATGTGCGCCCGGCATGGGCGTTTTAGAATCAAGTTGTGATGCATGTATGCTCGATATGCTGAGTTTTTATTATTACAGCGATGAAACTTCTTTGACGTTGATGGAGACCACGCTTTTGCAGGGCAGCCATTTTGGCACCTGGTATATGACTACATAAAATACCACGGCAAGCACAATGCTCCACATGACGTCCTTTATGGAATGCTGCTTGATCAAAACGGTGGAAGCGCTTATGGTGAGCATGCATATGAGTGATGCCAGCTTCATCCACCTTTTTTTTCTAAATTCGGGACAGTTCACTAAAGATACGTGTACCGCTATTGAGTTAAAAACATGGATGCTGGGTGCTACGTTGGTGGGAGTATCGGTGGCGTATATGTGCTTTATAATTCTTGAAAATACATCGTTTTCGGTGATAATTGGCCTCAAATTCTGCCCATTGGGGAATACGAGATACAGGACATAGCACAGATACATGCCACCAAACATGTAAATGCACAGCCGGTAAAAATCCTTTTTAGATACCAATCCCAGATATAGAAATCCAATACCCATATATATAAACCAGAAAAGATAAGGCACTACAAAATATTTAACAAAAGGTATGTAGTTATCAAGCGGCGAATACATATAATATTTCGGCTGTACGGTGCGTTCGCAGTATTGGAACCATATCTGAGCAAATCCATACAGCGATACCAGTGAAAGATGTTTGTATTTCAACAATAATGCTTTTATTTCGTGCTTTCTCAACGTCTTATACTGCATCATTTGTAAATCCTCCTTGCTTTTTGTCAAAATAATGCCTTATTTAAACCCTCCTTTTAAGATTATACTATGAAATTTATACTGTGTATCTTAAGATTCTATTAAGATTTGTTCTTGCAAAAAATGATTGTACTGTATGTGATTTTCTGGTAGAATTTAATCGACTTCATTGAGTTAATCTCAAGATATTGCTAAATTGAGTTTTTAACATACAATTTTTAGAATTACTGAAATCTTTTGGCTGAAGTTAAGAATAATAAATGTGTAACAAAATCCTAAGGTGGGGGGATGGATATTTTGGATAATATAATTCTTAGAGTAAACAACTTAAGAAAAAATTACGGGAAATTTGAGGCACTAAAGGGAGTTAGCTTTGAGGTGAAAAAGGGTGAGATTTTTGCTCTAATTGGTCCTAATGGCGCTGGTAAGACCACGACTCTCAGAATTGTAGCAACCCTTCTTACGCCTACCGATGGCAGCGTGGAATTCATGGGCTTTGACCTAAGGAAGAATCCAGACAAAATAAGGCAGGGGATTACCTATCTTCCCGAGGAGGCGGGGGCATATAAGAATCTTACAGGGCTGGATTATCTAAAATTTATGGCAAACTTCTATGCCGAAAAACCCCAAGATGTGGATATGTACATTGAAAGGGCAATAAAAATCGTGGGCTTTAAAGACAGGTTAAAGGATAAAGTGGGAACTTACAGTAAAGGCATGACAAGGAAGCTCCTTTTGGCAAGGGCGCTTATGACCAAGCCCAAGCTTGCTATACTTGATGAACCTACATCCGGGCTGGATGTCATTAATTCTTTAGAGATAAGGGAAGTAATAAGAGGATTTGTAGAAGAAGGGGTTTCAGTACTTCTTTCCTCTCATAACATGCTGGAGATAGATTTTCTATCCGACAGGGTTGCAATTATAGACAAAGGGCAGATTCTGGAAATTGGTGAGCCCAAGGCTCTCAAAGAAAAATATTCTGCAGATAATCTGGAAGAAGTATTCAGGAGGTTGGTGCAATGAGGAAATTTGCCAATTTACTCAAAAAGGAAGTCAAAGAGCTCATTACGTTTCAGCTTATCGTTTCTTTGCTTTTTACCATTGGAATGTTTTATTTTATAGGAAATATTGTCCAGTCTGAAGTGCAAAAGGCGGAGGAAAAACGAGATATACATGTTTTTAATTTGGATGATTCACAAGAATCTAAAGCACTGCTGGATGGTTTATCTTATGCGGGTTTTAAAGTAAATCTCTTGGAGAAAAAAGATAAAGCCGAGGCTATAGAATATGCTAAAAACAGCAATATAAGTTTGCTGATAGTAATCCCTGAGGGTTTTAGTGAAGCGGCATCGAAATTCCAGTTTAAGGAGATAGAAGCCTACTCCTTTATCCGCAGCTTTTCCATGACCAGTTCGGCAAATGCCGCAATAGTTGATCAGGTAATCTCTGAGATAAACAAACTCCTTTCAAACAATTTTTTAAAGAAAAATTTTCCTGACCTTAATCCGGAGGACATAAAAAATCCGATCAAAAGCAAGGATTTTGTTGTGGTTAAGGATATAATGGCCGAAGGTTCGGCAGCAGAGGTCAGCAACATTGTCTATTCCCAGTCAATATTCATCCCCGTTATTTTGATGATGATAATCGTATTCTCCTCCCAGATGGTGTTATCGGCCATGGCGATGGAGAAACAGGATAAAACTTTGGAAACGCTTCTTACTGTTCCCATAAGCAGAAACCAGATAGTGATTGCTAAGATGGCGGCTTCGGCTTTGGTAGGCTTGATCTCTGCAGGAGTATATATGCTAGGCTTTAGGTATTATATGGGTGGATTTATGGGGAATATTCAAGAAAGTGGCCAGTTGAATGAGCTCATGCAAAAGCTGGGGCTTCAGTTTAACTCGGGCGACTATGTGGTTTTGGGTATATCGATATTTTTAGCAATACTGTGCGCCCTAGGGTTGACCATCATTTTGGGAGTTATGGTAGAAGACTTAAAGAGCGCCCAGACAATGATATTGCCCCTGATTTTCCTCGTAATGATTCCGTACTTCATATCCCTGTTTTCAGATATTAATTCCCTGTCCTTGCCGGTCAAGATTTTAATTATGCTTATACCATTTAGCCATCCCTTTATAGCATCACAGAACATACTCCTTGGGAACTATGCTGTGGTGTTTTATGGTATACTCTATATGCTGGCTGTTTTTATAATTTTGATATTTATCTGCGGCAGGATATTTTCTACAGATAGAGTATTGACTATGAAATTAAGATTTGGTAAAAAAGGATTTGCAAAAAATAGTTGAAAAGGGCCTATTATTGCTGTACTGGCGGGTGAAGCGGAGACTTCTTCTTGGTTGTATTTGTATGATATAATGAAAAATTTTAAAAAAGGAATAATAAGCAGCAGAGAAGATAAAATCTGTCGCGGCAAAAAAGGAGGAATGATGGTGAATATCGTATTGCTTGGCCCACCGGGTAGTGGAAAAGGAACGCAAGGGCAGCTTCTTGCTGAACGTTTTGATCTGGTACAATTGTCTACGGGGGACTTGTTTCGCCAAATTTTGCAGAACCCTGGTCATCCCCTGTACGATGAGCTGCAAATCGTCAAGGAAGGGAAGCTGGTGTCGGATGAGGTTGTAAATGCGGTAGTGGAGGATGCAATAAAAAAACTCGGAAATGCAAAGGGGATAATATTTGACGGGTTTCCCAGGACTGTTGCTCAGGCACAGGCGTTGGATAAAATGCTGAATTCGATGAACCAAAAGGTTGATGTGGTGCTTGATTTTAATGTAACGCAGGATGTGCTTTTACAGAGGTTGCTGGGGAGAAGGGTTTGTCCTAATTGTAAGAGGGTGTTTCATATAAAGCAGGGATATGTGGAATGCCCCGACTGTAAAGTGCAGCTGGTAACAAGAGAAGATGATAACGAAGAAGTCATAATGAAGCGGTTCAAGGAGTATAACGAGAAGACGGCTGGTGTAAAAGAATATTATCTTGATTCGGACTGCGCTTACATAAATTTGACTGTGGATGATGCTGATGCCACTCCCGAAGAAGTGCATCAGCAGATAATTTCCGAGCTGGCCAAAAGGGGGCTGGCGCGGTAAGGGGCAAAGGCAAATGAAAATTTTTGCTATCGGTGACCTTCACCTATCGGAAGCCAATCCCAAACCCATGGATGTGTTTGGTGAGCACTGGTTTCAGCACTGGGAGAGGATAAAGAACAACTGGATAAACAAGGTGGAAGACGAAGATGTAGTTCTCATTCCTGGCGATATAAGCTGGGCCATGAAGCTGGAGGAAGCCAAACCCGATTTAGACAGCATAGGTCAGCTGCCCGGACGTAAGATCATAATAAGAGGGAACCACGATTACTGGTGGTCTTCTATATCCAAAGTGAGAAAGATGCTACCGGATAATATGTTTGCAATACAGAATGACAGCGTCGTTATCGACGGGATTGCGTTTTGCGGTACCAGGGGATGGGCGGTTTTGGAAGGCCGGGAGGATGTACAGCATGATATAAAGATATTCAACAGGGAATTGCACAGGTTGAACTTGTCATTGGACAGTGCCAGAGGTGCCAGGGAGATAGTGGTGATGCTGCATTATCCCCCTTTTGACGAGAGGGGTAACGAGAATGAGATAGCCAGGCTGATCAGGCAGTATCCCGTAAACCACGTGGTTTTTGGTCATCTCCACGGTGCAAGTTTGAGCAACGTGGTAGAGGGATATGTAAACGGTATTACTTACCATCTGGTGTCGTGTGATTATTTAAATTTTGACCTCAAGCTGATAATGGAGAGGTGAGCGATTGGACGCAGGGAGCCTCTTATGCTGATGTTTATACAAAATATTAAGTATATGCAAATAATATGTAACATTTTTGTAATATTTTAAGGATTTGCGGTTACACCCTTCGATAGCAAGATTGTCGAGATTTGCGGCCAATATGGACAGGGTATATAATTAGGGAAAGAAGGGGGGTGAACCGCGTGCCAAGAGGAATGACTCGCTTTTTGTGTTTGGCTTTTGCTTTTGTGTTCATGTTGATAGTGCTTATCTTTCCTGGAAGGGTACATGCCCAGGGATCTTTACTCAAGTTGGGTAGCAGAGGACCTGAAGTTGAAAAGTTGCAGCGGGCCTTGATAGAGCATGGTTTTCTCTCTGGTAAAGCAGATGGGATATTCGGTCCTGTAACTCGAGCAGCTGTTATGGCTTTCCAGAGGGCAAAGGGATTGACTGTTGACGGCATTGCCGGACCGCAAACTTTGAATGCTCTTTATGGCAGTGGATCTTTTACGGAAGGTAATTCTTCTTATGAACAGCCCAGCAGAAGTGCGACTATATCAAGGACGTTGAGGCTGGGGGATAGAGGCCAAGATGTAGCAATTCTTCAGAATCGGCTAAACGAGCTTAAATTCAACTGTGGGAAAGCCGATGGGATATTTGGCCCTACTACTTACGCCGCTGTAGTGGCCTTCCAAAAGAAAAACGGCTTGGTACCCGATGGCATCGTTGGACCTAAGACGTTGGCAGTGCTGTTCGACAATGGTGTTTCTCCAGGGGAAAATCCACCGTCAAATTTACCAGATGAACAGCCTAGCAGAGGTGCTGACATTTCAAGGACGTTGCGGCTGGGCGATAGAGGAGAAGACGTGGCGATTTTGCAAAGGCGATTGAACGAGCTGAAGTTTAACTGTGGAAAGGCTGATGGAATATTCGGTCCTGCTACCTATGCTGCTGTAAAGGCATTCCAAAAGGCCAATGGGCTTGTGGTTGACGGCATTGTAGGAAAGAACACCCTTGCTAAGCTATACAGCTCAGACGTGATCACGGGCGATAAAGTGGCAGATCGCGGTGATACTTCACGTGATTCAAAGGCTGATAAGGTTGTTGCTTTTGCTATGGGGTACATAGGCAAACCTTATGTGTACGGTGCATCAGGACCGAATTCCTTTGACTGTTCTGGTTTTACCACTTTTGTGTACAAGCATTTTGGCATTTCCCTTAAACGGACAGCGTGGGACCAGGGTAATGATTCCCGCTTTGCCAGGCTATCACGACAGCAGCTTAGCAAGGGCGATCTGGTGTTTTTCGATACCAGCACATCGACGCAGACTAGGTATCATGTTGGGATATATATAGGCGGCGGTGAGTTTATCCACGCCTCCTCAGCAGCAGGAAATGTTAGAATCGATACGCTGGATTCGGGATATTATCAGCAGAGATTCAAGTGGGGACGGAGAATATTAAATTAAGCAATGGGACAACCTTAAGAGAAGCAGGCTACAGAAGAGAACTGTAGCCTGCTTTTTTGTTTTACTAAAGACTTTAAAGATTTGGAAGTTACGATTTGGCTTGTGTGCCCGGCGTTTCAATTAAGTACTTCCAATAACGGACGGGCATGAACTGTCGCTGGAGCCGTGGGTTGATCCTGCTCTTGATGGCAATATTTTGGAAGTACTCCTTCCACAGAGTTTGGTAGTCAAATTCTTCATCGTCCAAGGAAAGGGCTCCTTTGAACTCAAAAGGCACAATTGCGTATTGGCCTTGGCTATAGAAAGCGGCCAGCTTTCTCTTTACGTCATGTATTATCCAGTCCTGATTTGGCATGCGCTTTTTAAAGTGGGGCGCTATTATGCCCAAAATGTTAAAATCGGGTTCAATGGGGGCATAATATACTCCGCTTTTGAGCAGCCGGAAGCGTACCAGCCCAAGCATCTTTCCGGCTTCCTGGCTTACCTTTTTACGCAGGGCATGAACGCGGAAGACATGCGGTTCTGCCAAGGCTGAATCAACGCTTTTGCCCATCTTCCAGCCAAGCTTTAGATACCTGTATATGGCCGTTCCTGCGTCCTGGGCCTCTGAAAGAAAGGCGTACAGCGCGTTTTTGGCCGCCGAAGGGGATATCTTTTGCACTATGGCGTCGTACACCCTTTGTGCCTTTTCCTGGTCGGTGTTTATGTGTACATATTTTATAAACAGGCTGTTCTGGACATTATCGCTGCTCAGGATTTTTTCGGGCGTTTCCCGCCGGTAATACGCTTCGTATATGGCTGTTAGCAGCCCCTCAAAGCTACCGTCGTATATGTAATAGACCACCCTCACATCTCTCCCGTTATGACCGTGTGGACATCTTCGGGTTGAAATACATGCGGGTAAAGGAAAGAAAAAGTCAGCTGTTCACCTGTCGAACTTATGGCTTTTTGTTGGGTTGAAGCAGGTTTGAGCATCTGATACAGGGCTGATTCGTTTATGTTTCTCTCGCCGTAGAACTTGCCACGGCAGGTTATGAAGTGGCGCGCCCTTTTGAGCACCACGCCAAAGCGCTTCAGGGTTTCAAAGTCAATGGAGCTGTAGCGCCTTGCTGCAATTATGCGCTTAGCAGAGCGAACCCCGATTCCCGGGACTCTAAGCAGCATCTCATAATCGGCACGGTTGACCTCCACAGGGAACAGGTGGAGATTTTTAAGCGCCCAGGCTGATTTTGGATCAAGCTCGGTGTCCAGCAGCGGTTGGGTTTCATCCAGCAGCTCATCGGCCTTGAAGCCGTACACCCTCAGTAGCCAGTCAGCTTGATAAAGGCGATGTTCTCGCATAAGGGGAGGGCTGGCAATGGCCGGCAGGTTTGGATGTTGAGTCACAGGCACATAGGCCGAGTAGTAGACCCTTTTTAAAGAGAAACGCTTATAGAGGCTTTCGGATAGCCTTAGTATCCTTAAGTCATTGTCGGGCGTTGCTCCCACTATGAGCTGCGTAGTCTGGCCGGCAGGGACAAAAAGGGGGGCGTTTTTATATAGTTTTCGCTCTTCCCTTGCCTGAAGTATTTTGGAGTGAATAAACCCCATGGGCCTGATGATCGAATCCCTGTCCTTTTGCGGTGCCAGCAACTGAAGTCCCTGGCTAGACGGAAGCTCAATATTGACGCTCATGCGATCCACGTATTTGCCCGCTTCGGCTATGAGCAATGGGTCTGCGCCCGGAATGGCCTTTAAATGTATGTATCCGTTGAAGTGATATTCATTTCGTAGCTTCCTTACAGTGGTAATCAAAAGCTCCATGGTATAATTTGGGTTTTTGTACACAGCCGAGCTTAAAAATAGCCCTTCGATGTAGTTTCTCTTGTAGAAATTTATGGTAAGCTGGGCCACTTCGTCCGGCGTGAATGTGGCGCGTGGGACATCAGCTGTCGCACGGTTTACGCAGTACAGGCAATTGAAGGCGCAGCGATTTGTAAACAGTATCTTAAGCAGGGATATGCACCGCCCGTCATCCGACCAGCTGTGGCAAATTCCGGGCAGGCTGGCATTGCCCAACCCACCGGGCCTGTTCCGTCGGGAGCTTCCGCTGGATGAGCAGGATACATCGTATTTGGCAGCCGCACCTAGAATCTTTAACTTTGTATGTAAATCCATGATGGAGGACCTCCCGCTATACCGTGTGAATAAATTTTATCATATTTTGGTTTATATTGCAAACATATGTTTGGGTTGTGCCTTTTAAAATTTTTCATCAAAATGTTTGACAAAGTACGAGCTTTTATGTTAAACTTTATGTTGCCATCAAGTAGAAGCTATCCACTTCTCACCTTCCGGCGCGAGAGGGCAGCCAGGAAGGTCAATATGGCGGTTAAAGGGTGTAGTGTGTGGCGCTGCGCTATGGAGATGAGAGTGGGTAGATGTGTGCCCGCTCTTTTGTTTTATTAAATTCGGGGGTGAATGAATATCAATAAAAAAGAGTTATTGGTTAACGAGCAGATCAAGGATAGAGAGGTCAGGGTGATCAGCGAGACGGGTGAGCAGCTGGGCATTATGCCCATTGAAAAGGCGCTCAGGCTTGCCGAGGAGAGGCAGCTTGACCTGGTCAAGATAGCTCCCAAGGCCAATCCGCCCGTGTGCAAGATCATGGATTATGGCAAATACCTGTTTGAAATGGCCAAGAAGGAGAAGGAGGCCCGTAAAAACCAGAAGGTCATCAACGTGAAAGAGATACGCCTGTCGGCTTCCATAGAGGACCATGACCTGGGGGTTAAGGCCAGGAACGCCGACAAGTTTTTGAAGGCGGGAGACAAGGTGAAGGTGACCATAAGGTTTAGAGGGAGAGAGATGGCTCACCCTGAGGTAGGGTACGAAGTTATGGAGAAATTTGTGTCCATGCTTACGGTGGAAGCTGTGATGGAGCGCAAACCCACACTGGAAGGCAATCACATGATTATGGTACTGGCGCCAAAGGCGTGATTGCAGAAATTGATGGCAGCGAAACAGTAAACAAGGATAAAGCACTGAGAGGAGGAATAAACAATGCCTAAAATTAAAACCCATCGCGGGGCAGCCAAGAGATTCCGCCTGACAAAAAGTGGGAAGGTAAAGAGGGCTAAGGCATTCAAGAGCCATTTGCTTACCAAAAAGTCGTCCAAGAGAAAGAGAAACCTGAGAAGAGCTACTTACGTTGCGGCTGTTGAGGCAAAGAAAATAAAGCAGCTGATTCCGTATAAATAAGGCAGTAAAGGAGGGTGTATTATGGCTAGGGTAAAGAAAGCGCTTAATGCAAGGAAGAAGCACAAGAAGATATTGAAGCTTGCAAAGGGGTATTATGGCGCCAAGAGCAGGCAGTTCAGAGCCGCCAATCAGGCAGTGATGAAGGCGCTGGCATATGCATACGTTGGGAGAAGGCTGAAGAAAAGAGATTTCCGCAAGTTGTGGATTGCCAGGATCAACGCGGCGGCAAGGCAAAACGGCTTGAGCTACAGCCGATTCATAAACGGCCTGCGCAAGGCGGGGATTCAGATAGACAGAAAGATACTGGCGGATATGGCTGTCAACGATGCCAACGGATTTGCTCAGCTGGTCAACATTGCTAAAGAAAAGCTGCATGCGTAAATTCAAGCAGCCACCAGTAGTAGAGAGAAAAGGCCTCATTATAAATGAGGTCTTTGTTCATTTTTGCATAAGTTTGGTGGAAATTCATTTTGTTTTGAGCTCAAAAGGCGAATTTGAGTGAGAAAATACAGCGTGAGTAAGCAGCGAGTTGTGGAGCTGGAATAGGAGGGTAAATTCGTTGAGTGAAAATATGGCTAAAAGGACTATAAGGCTTTTGCCGACACAGGTTTTGGTGCTCGGCTTTGCTTCCATGATCATAATGGGTGCTTTGCTTCTCACTCTGCCGGTAGCTTCCAGCACAGGGGAAAGCATAGGTTTTCTAAATGCCCTGTTTGAGGCCACTTCAGCGGTGTGCGTTACCGGCCTTGTGGTGGTGGATACTGGTGATGATTTGAGCCTGTTTGGCCAGTTGGTCATAATTACTCTTATTCAAATGGGCGGTTTGGGCTTTATGACCATGGCTACCATGGTATTTCTGCTTTTGGGGAAGCGAATCACCTTAAGGGAAAGACTTGTAATTCAGGAAGCTCTTAATGAGTTTAAGCTGCAGGGTGTTGTGCGCTTAACTAGAAATATAATCGGCATTACTTTCCTTATAGAGGGAATTGGAGCTTTAATTCTTGCCCTGCGGTTTGTGCCCATGTACGGCTGGGGTAAAGGACTGTATTTTAGCGTATTCCATGCCATTTCAGCTTTCTGCAATGCAGGCTTTGACCTCATGGGAGGATACAGGAGTTTTACTGACTTCACTGATGATTTTATTGTCAATTTTACAATAATGGGTTTGATCGTGTGTGGAGGGCTTGGTTTTTCTGTCCTGTTGGATATTTACAGGAACAGGCATTTCAGAAAATGGTCATTGCACACAAAGCTGGTTGTGTGCGTTACTGCTGCTTTGATCACCATGGGCGCCCTGTTCTTTTTTATTGTAGAGTTCAACAACCCTGCTACGCTGGGCAGCCAAAATTGGAGAGGCAAAATCCTTGGAGCATTATTCCAATCTGTGACCTCCAGAACCGCTGGCTTCAGTACAATTGATCAGGCTTCCCTCACAAACGCGTCAAAGTTTATGACAATCATCCTGATGTTTATCGGTGCTTCGCCTGCGGGTACAGGCGGAGGAATCAAGACTACTACTGCCAGCGTGATTTTGCTTGCTGTGCTCAGCGTGATCAAAGGCAGGCGTGATGTAGAGGTTTTTGGCAGGAGGATTTCTTATGCCATTGTAAACAGGGCACTGGCGATAGCGGTTATAAGCTTCATTCTGTTGGTCAGCGTCAGCATGGTATTGTCGTTGCTGGAACCCTATCCGCTGGTTGATGTGCTTTTTGAGACGGCCTCTGCCTTGGGAACGGTGGGGCTGGCGACATTCAATAACTCTGATTTAAGCGATATCAGTAAAATATTCATCATAATGACGATGTTTGCAGGAAGGGTAGGCCCTTTGACGCTGACGCTGGCTTTTGCAAAGAGGATGGCAAGCGATACAGGCAATGTGAAATATCCTGAAGGTAAGGTAATGGTAGGTTAAAAGGGAGGAGTTACTGTGAAGAAACAGTTTGCTGTCATTGGTATAGGGCGTTTTGGCTCAAGCGTTGCAAAAACTCTGTGCGCACTGGGGCATGAGGTCCTTGCTGTTGATAAGAATCAGGATAGGGTACAGGAGATAGCTGACTGTGTGACACATGCTGTACAGGCCGATGCTACTGATGAGGAAACATTGAAATCGCTGGGTATAAGGAATTTCGATGCTGTTGTGGTTTCGATAGGAGACGACATACAGTCCAGCATAATGATCACACTGCTGTGTAAAGAAATAGGGGTCAAGTTTGTAGTGGGGAAAGCGCAGAATGACCTCCATGCCAAAGTGTTGTACAAAATAGGGGTTGATAAAGTGATATTCCCCGAAAGGGATATGGGGATTAAGATAGCACATCATTTGGCATCAACCAATATAATCGACTATATTGAACTGGCATCTGACTATAGCCTGGTGGAGCTTACGGCCATCCCCGAATGGATTGGGAAATCGCTAAAGCAGATCAATATGAGGGTTGTGTACGGTCTCAATATTGTGGCTATAAAGCGCGGCGAAGATGTGTTGGTATCACCCAAGGGCGAGGATGTTATCAATGAAGGTGATGTTTTGGTGGCCATTGGCAGGAATGACCACATAAAAAGGTTGGAAGATAAAACACAGGGGTAAAGGGTGTAGTAGACTTGGAAGAGTACATCACCAGTCCACACAACCCTTCTATCAAGCGCGTTAAAATGCTTCACCATAAGAAGTACAGGGATATTTACGGACAGTATTTGGTTGAAGGGGTCAAGATGGTGAAGGAGGCAGTGGAACAGGGTGAAAGCATTTGGGCTTTGGTGGTAGCACGGGGATTTGATTGGTCAGGGTTTAAAGAGCAGCTGGATGTGGGTGTAGACAGCCTGAGAGTCTTAATTGTGGAGGACAGGTTGTTTTCGAGTATCAGCGATACCCAGACGCCCCAGGGGCTCATGGCTGTTGTAAATAAAAAGGAATATCGCCTTGAACAATTGCTGTGTAGGCCCTCGTTTTTCATAGCGGTTTTGGACCAGATAAGGGACCCTGGAAACCTGGGGACCATCATAAGGACTTTGGATGCCGCGGGAGGAGACGGGGTTGTTTTGCTCAAAGGCTGCACAGACCCCTACAGCCCCAAAGTTGTGCGCTCCACCATGGGTTCGATATTCCGCGTACCCCTTTACGAGGTGGATGACCACATCGATTTTTTCAACAGGCTTCTGGAAGCCAAGGCCCATGTACTGGTTAGCCATCTGCACGGTTCCAATCTCTTTGAATGGCCGGGGGGCTATGATAAAATAGCTGTCGTTATTGGCAATGAATCGGAAGGCGTTCGCCAGGAAATATGCGGGTTTGCTTCCTCACTGGTAAAGATACCCATGCCGGGTGGTGCTGAATCCCTTAATGCTTCGGTGGCTGCAGGTATACTGATATACGAGGTGCTGCGCAAATCAAGGTAAATAGCGCCTTGAATTTCCTTGAATCCACGCGGTGCATATGGTATAATTAGCCTAAGAAAGCCCGGTAAAGGAGATGGGACCGGTGAGGCTGGCGGACGTAATATGGAAGATTTTTGAAAAGACGGGTTCTATAAACGCTTATATGCTTTATAAGGAGCTCTTAATGCTTTTATGATAAAGGCAATGATGGAGAGGAGTATACCCGAGCATCTTTATACAGAGAGGGGGACGCCATGGGCTGGAAGCGCCCCTATAGAGATGAGGGTAGAAGTTCGCTCCTGAGCTGGGGGCTGAAATGGCAGTAGGCCCTGCCGGGTTTAACCCGTTATCGTTAAAAGAGGTTTCGTTTCCTACCGAAACGAAATTGGGTGGTACCACGTGGCTTATCAAGCCTTCGTCCCATGCTTGGGCGAAGGCTTTTTCAATATATGACGATATCGATGAAAGGAGAGAGCCATGGATGAAAGCCGAGTTGGAGCAGATTAGAAAGGAAGCTGAGCAGGCTCTTGCGCGTATAGATAACCTTCAAGATTTATCGAACTTTCGCGTGGAGTATCTGGGCAAAAAAGGCAAGTTAACCCAGATTTTGAGGGGGATGGGGAAACTCTCTGCTGAGGAAAGGCCCCAAATCGGGCAGCTTGCCAACCAGATAAGGGCTTATCTTGAAGAGGAAATTGAAAAGAAGAGGAAGGTGCTTGAAGAGGAGGCGCTCAATCAACGGCTCAGGGATGAAGTGATCGATGTTACCATGCCGGGCAGGCGCCATTACCGCGGTAAGCTGCATCCTCTGAACATCGTACTCAATGAGATCAAGGACATCTTCCTGGGAATGGGTTTTGAGATAGCCGAAGGGCCGGAGGTTGAGTGGGATTATTACAACTTCGAAGCCCTCAATATACCCAAGAACCATCCTGCACGGGATACGCAGGATACCTTCTATATTACAGAAAACATACTTTTGCGCACCCATACCTCGCCCACTCAGATTCGCGTGATGGAGAGGCAGAAGCCGCCTATAAAAATCATAGTGCCCGGCAGGGTTTATAGGTCGGATGCGGTGGATGCGACCCACTCCCCCATCTTCCATCAGGTGGAAGGGCTTGTAATAGACAGGAACATTACCATGGGCGATTTAAAAGGCGTCCTGGACGTATTTGCCAAGGAGATGTTTGGCCCTCAGACTAGGACACAGTTCAGGCCGCATCATTTTCCGTTTACCGAGCCTAGCGCTGAAATGGATGTAAGCTGTACCACATGTGGGGGTAAGGGATGTCGCGTGTGCTCATATACCGGCTGGATAGAAATCCTGGGTGCCGGCATGGTGCATCCAAAGGTGCTAAAGCATGGAGGGATTGACCCTGAGAAATACAGCGGTTTTGCATTTGGCATGGGCCTTGATCGCATAACAAATCTGAAATATGGGATAGATGATATAAGGCTGTTGTTTGAAAACGATATACGTTTCCTGGAGCAGTTTTAAAGGGAGGTAGAGATGGATGCTGGTACCGCTTAAGTGGCTAAAAGAGTATGTAAAGATAGATATACCCGTTGAACAGCTGGCGCACCGTCTGACCATGACTGGGACAAAGGTTGAGGGCATAACCAGGCTGGGCGAAGGCATAAGCAACGTGGTGGTGGGAAGGATACTTGAGATACGTCCCCATCCCAATGCTGACAAGCTGGTGGTATGCATTGTTGACGTTGGAAAATGCAAGCTGCAAATAGTGACCGGCGCTCCAAACGTGAAGGAGGGGCAGCTTGTACCGGTGGCGTTGGACGGCGCTACTCTGCCTGGTGGGTATAGGATAACCACGACTTCGTTGCGGGGTGTGGAGTCATGCGGGATGCTGTGTTCTGGCCAGGAGCTGGGGCTTACCGATGAGGACTACCCAGGAGCAGAAGTAGACGGCATATTGATTTTGCAGGAAGAATACCCTCTGGGGATGGATATAAAGGAAGCATTGGGATTGGATGACCATGTGCTGGAGTTTGAGATCACTTCCAACCGTCCGGATTGTCTGAGCGTCATAGGCATAGCCCGCGAAGCATCGGTGGCTTTGAACTCCTCCTTTATACTGCCGCATATAGAGGTAAAGCCGGGCGTTGGAGATGTCAACGCCGAGGCCAAGGTTCTGGTAGAGGACCCTTACCTGTGTCCCAGGTATTGTGCACGGGTGGTGAAGGATGTCAAGGTAGGGCCATCGCCGAGGTGGATGCAGCGCAGGCTGGCCTCTGCAGGAGTTCGACCCATCAACAACATCGTCGACATAACCAATTACGTCATGCTGGAGATGGGTCAGCCCATGCACGCCTTTGACCTGGATAAGGTGGCGGGCAGGACCATTGTGGTACGCAGGGCCCGCGAGGGCGAAAAACTGGTCACACTGGATGACAAGGAGAGACTGCTGAGTTCGGATATGCTGGTTATAGCAGACGTAGAGAAGCCCATAGGCCTGGCAGGGGTCATGGGTGGGGCCAATACCGAGATTACCGATGGGACAAAGAACATTTTGCTGGAAAGCGCGCTGTTTGACAGGGGAAGCATACGGAAGACCGCAAGGGCACTTGGGATTCGCAGCGAGGCCTCTCTCAGGTTTGAAAAGGGTTTGGATATACATGCTGCCCGGGTAGCTTTAGACCGTGCGGCACAGCTGATCCAGGAGCTGGGTGCAGGGACGGTGGTAGAAGGAGTGATAGATGTCTGCCACGGCTCTCTCGAGAAGAGGATTTTGGAGATACCCTGGAAGAGGGTAAACGGCCTGCTGGGGCTCAACTTGTCGGCTGATGAGATGGCCGATATTTTAAACAGGCTGGAATTCAAGGTTGAGATAAAGGGCGAATACATGCGCATAGAAGTCCCATCCTTCAGGCAGGACATAGAGGGCGTAGCCGATATAGCCGAGGAAGTGGCCCGTATTTACGGCTACAATAACATCCCTATGACCTTGATGGAGGGCACTGTGAGCCGGGGTAGAAAGACCAGGCGGCAAAAGCTTATGGACAGGGTAAAGGATGTACTGGTGGGCACCGGCCTTTACGAGGTGGTCACCTACTCGTTTACCAGCCCAAGGGTTTACGAATCCCTCGGCATTACCGATCCGCAGCTCATCCCGAAGACGGTCAGAATCTTAAATCCCTTGGGCGAGGACCAAAGCATAATGCGCACCACGCTTATTCCGAGCCTTCTGGAGGTACTTTCGCGCAACCGTAACAGGGGGATAGAGAGGTGCCAGATATTTGAGATAGGGCCGGCTTTTCTGCCCAAGTCGCTGCCGCTGGAGGATTTGCCGGAGGAAAAGCCACTTTTGACCATTGCAGAGTACGGGCCGGATATTGATTACTATGACCTGAAAGGCAAAGTTGAAGTGCTGCTTAATGAACTGGGATTGCTGGCCGAGGCCGAATTTGTACCCCACGTTCATCCGACCTTCCACCCGGGAAGGACGGCTCTTGTGAAGCTGGGCGGCAAGGAGACAGGTATACTTGGCGAGATACATCCAAAGGTGGCTGAAAACTATCAGCTTGAAGAAAGGGTCCTGGTGGCCGAGCTGGAACTTGACGCGCTGCTTGATTCTGCAAAGGAGGAGCGAAGATTCAGGCCTCTTCCTAAATATCCAGCTGTTGAGCGAGACCTGGCGCTTGTGGTCAAGAAAGAAGTGATGGCCGCTCAGGTCGAGAGCTGTATAAGAGAGCTTGGAGGGCAGCTTCTCGAAAAAGTGGAGCTCTTTGATGTGTATGAGGGTGCCCAAATACCTGAAGGCTGTAAGAGCATGGCATATTCTTTGAGCTATCGCGCCGCCGACAGAACCTTGACTGATGAAGAGGTGAATTCCCTGCACGATAGTATTGTGAAAGGCCTGGAGCAGAGGCTGGGAGCAAGATTGCGTTAAAACCCGAGTGATCACAAAAATTCGACAAAACGCTTGTTTAAATATGGCAGGTGTTGTATAATAGTACCCAGGATAGCGGGGGAACGGAGATGTGATCCATGGTGGAAAAGACGAAAACCGTGGTCAGGATCGGCGGTCGTGAATACACCATAAAGAGTATGGAGTCTGAGGAGTACATCCACAAGGTGGCCATTTATGTCGACAAGAAGATGGAGGAGATCAGGCAGCGGCAGCCCAATCTGAGCACCACCATGTTGGCCATGCTGACGGCCATAAACCTGGCGGATGAGGTCATCAAGCTCCAGCAAAAGGTCGAAAAGCTTCAGAGGGAGATAAGCGTCCTGCACTCCGTGCTGGAAGAAGATGGACGAAATGACATTTCAAACGCTTCTGCCGTTTACGACGTTTCGCGCAGGGCGCGACGCTAAGGGGTTATGTTGATATTAAGTGCTGTATAAGCGATGTGAGTTATAAAAAGCAGCCTTCGGGCTGCTTTTTGTTTGGTTTTGCTGCAGTGCGGCAAAACTTCAAAGGGTATAATGGGCGGCATTGTTCAAACTGTAGAATTTAAAATTGCTGCTGTGGTATAATGTATTAAAGCGCTATTTGGGAATAATGGGTGTGGAAATCAGTAACGCTTTAATTTGTAATTTTCACGGTAAATAAATTCTGAAGTCGAGGGAAGTATCGTGAACGAGAGAACCTTTCGTGTGCTGGAATATGACAAGATTATAGACATGCTTACGGATTGTACGGTATCAGCGCCGGGGCGTGAAATGGCGCAAAGTTTGGTTCCGTACAGGGACAGGGATAAAGTCATCTCAGCTCTGGTGGAGACCGAAGAGGCTTTAAGGATAATGGTCAAATACGGCATGTCGCCTCTGGGGAAGTTTCCTGACATCCGCAGCCATTTGAGAAGGGTTGAAAAAAAGGCGATATTGAGCCCGGAAGAACTGCTGGAGATAGGGCGCGTGCTTAGGACGTGCGCCAGCCTTAAAGAGGCCTTTAAGAGCAAGGATGGCTTAAATGATGCCGGGCTCACCGTCATTCCGAGTTTGGTATATCAGTTAAAACCTCACAGCGATTTGATGAGCGAGATATTCAGGTGCATAGAGCCTGATGGACGGATAGCAGACGGTGCCAGCCCTGAGCTTCACAGCATCCGCCGCAACATAGTGCGGTGTCAGGAGAAAATAAAGGAGCTTTTGAACGGCTATATACAATCCCCCCAGTACCAAAAATTTCTTCAGGAGCCCATTGTTACTATAAGGAACGGCAGGTACGTCATTCCGGTAAAGCAGGAGTATCGCTCCAGCGTACCTGGACTGGTATATGACCAGTCGGCCAGCGGGGCCACCCTGTTTATTGAGCCCATGCCGGTGGTGGAAGCCAATAACAAGCTTAAGGAATGGATGCTCAAAGAGGAGCAGGAGATAGAGCGCATTCTGGCCAGATTGACCGAGGAAGTCTGGAAAGTTAGAGAAGATATACGCAGTTCATTTGAAATCTTAAGCCGGCTTGACTTCATCTTTGCCAAGGGCAAATTAGGACATTCTATGAGAGGCGTGGTGCCCAGGATTGTAGAAGGTGGTAAGGTCAATATAGTAAACGGCAGGCATCCGTTGATACCCCATCACGAGGTTGTGCCTATAAGCCTTAATCTGGGGTATGATTTTAATACCCTGGTGATCACCGGCCCTAATACGGGCGGTAAAACCGTGACCCTGAAGACGGTGGGGCTGTTTGTATTGATGACACAGGCCGGCCTTTGTCTGCCAGCCGATGATGGTACCGAAATAGGCATATTTCAGAAGGTTTTTGCCGATATAGGAGACGAGCAGAGCATAGAGCAGAACCTCAGCACATTTTCATCTCATATGGTAAATATTGTATCGATTGTTGACAACGTGGACAGCGATTCCCTGGTGCTGCTAGATGAGCTGGGAGCCGGTACTGATCCGACAGAAGGCGCTGCTCTGGCCATGGCCATCCTTGAGTTTTTGCACAACAGCGGCGCTAAAACCGTCGCCACAACGCACTACAGCCAGCTTAAGGCTTTTGCCATGATGAAGCCGGGGATGGAGAACGCCTCGATGGAGTTTGACGTGGAGACATTAAGCCCCACATTCCGCCTGTTTATAGGGGTGCCGGGCAAGAGCAATGCCTTTCAGATATCGAGGAGGCTGGGGCTTAAGGAGGATATCATCGAAAGGGCCAGGGAATTCTTGACGCAGGAGGACATCCGGTTTGAGGATTTGATTTCTGACCTGGAATACAACAGGACCAAGGCGAGGGAAGAACGGGAAAAAGCTATAAAGTATTTGAAGGAGGTAGAGAAGGAGAGGCAGAGGCTTGCCGAAAAGGAGTCTGAGCTTGAGTCGGCACGCCAGCAGATACTTCGAAAGGCCAGAGAAGAGGCCAGGATGATACTACGGCAGGCTAAGGAAGAGGCTGATCAAATCATCAAGGAATTGAACAGGCTGTCACAGGTGGCCGCCGAAAGGGAGCGTAACAGGGCCATCGAGCAATACAGGATGAAGTTGAAGCAAAGCCTGGACAGGCTGGACGATGAGCTTTCCAGAGGGGCCAGGCAGTCTCAGGAGCACAATGAACCGGTTAGAGAGGTTCGCCTGGGTGAGACGGTGTATATAAGCACGCTGGGGCAAAAGGGACAGGTACTCACCCTCCCAGATGATAATGGAGAGATTACGGTTCAAGTAGGCATAATGAAAGTGGCGGTCAAGCTGTCGGATATAAGAAGGGTTGACGAGGGCGATGATGCAGCAACTGCCGTTATGTCTGCAAAGAAGCCTTCGCCCAGAATGACAGCCGTTTCTCCCGAGATAGACTTAAGGGGTCAAACGGTGGACGAGGCATTGTTGAACGTTGACAAGTATCTGGATGACGCTTTTTTGGCTGGGTTAAAGCAGGTGACCATTATCCACGGCAAGGGTACGGGTGCTCTAAGGGAAGGAATCCATCAGTACCTGCGCCATCACCCCCATGTGAGCTCTTTTCGCCTTGGGAAGTACGGCGAGGGTGAGAGCGGCGTTACCATAGTCGAGCTCAAATAAAGGGGGCCGGGTGAACGGGATGATTTTGGTAAGCGCGTGTCTGGCAGGGATATGCTGCAAATACGATGGAGGGAATAACGGCATTCCCCTCATCAAAGAACTTGTAAGGCAGGGCAAGGCCATTCCGCTGTGCCCCGAACAGCTGGGTGGCCTGCCCACGCCCAGGATGCCTGCAGAGATAAAAGGCGGCAGCGCTCGCGATGTTTTGCAAGGCAAGGCTTTGGTGGTGAGGAAGGACGGCGCTGATGTCACCGAAAATTTCATAAGGGGTGCCGGTGAGGTTTTAAAGTTTTGTCGGGAGATGGGAATTAGGTGCGCCATCTTGAAATCAAAAAGCCCTTCCTGCGGAAAGGGATTGGTGTATGATGGGACATTTACGGGTAAGCTGGTGGAGGGCAACGGCGTTACCGCCCAGCTGCTGATCGACAGCGGCATTGAAGTGATGACGGAGGAGGAGTTTAAAAAAATTTGTTGAGGGGATAAAGGAAAACAGTTCTTTTTGTAGAATAATCTATAATTAATTACAGAGTTTCACGTGAAAGGCTCAGAGTTGAGAATTTAAAATAAAAATGACGGGAGGGTGTTGTTTATGGCTTATTTGCTTGGAATCGATATTGGGACTTCTGGGACAAAAACTGCGCTGTTTGATGAGAAGGGCAATACGGTGGCTAGCGCAATGCAGGAATATCCGCTTTATCAGCCGCAGATAGGGTGGGCCGAGCAGGAACCGGAGGACTGGTGGAATGCAGCTGTTGAGACCATTAAACAGGTATTATCGAAGAGTGGTGTTGATCCATCGGATATCAAGGGTATAGGCTTGACGGGCCAGATGCATGGCATGGTACTGTTGGATAAAGAGGGTAAAGTGCTTAGGCCTGCCATAATATGGTGCGATCAGCGGACGCAGGAGGAGTGCGATCAAATAACCGAGATTATAGGGAAAGAGAGGCTTATCGAGATTACCGCTAACCCTGCTTTAACCGGTTTTACCGCTTCAAAAGTGATGTGGGTAAAAAACCATCAGCCCGAGATATTTGAAAAAATAAATAAGATTTTGCTTCCGAAAGACTACATAAGGTACAGGCTTACGGGAGAATTTGCTACCGAGGTATCCGACGCAAGTGGTATGCAGTTTTTGGATGTGCCAAAAAGGACCTGGAGTCGGGAGATAGTGGATAAACTGGGGATCGATTTTAATTGGTTGCCGGCTGTGTATGAGTCACCGGAAGTGAGCGGTAAGGTGAGCCGGCAGGCTGCCCAGCTGACAGGGCTGTTACCAGGAACACCGGTTGTAGGCGGTGGCGGGGATCAGGCCGCCGGTGCTGTGGGCAATGGCATAGTCAAGCCAGGGGTTATTTCGTCCACCATTGGGACCTCGGGAGTGGTTTTTGCATACATGGATCAGGTAAAGATAGACCCTAAGGGAAGGGTACATACATTTTGCCATGCCGTGCCCAATACCTGGCATGTTATGGGTGTGACGCAGGGAGCGGGCCTCTCGCTTCAGTGGATGCGTAATAATTTTGGTGGCATGGAACGTGAGTTGGCCAAGTTTATGGGCATTGACCCCTATGTGCTTATGGATGCTGAGGCTGAAAAGGCTGTGCCAGGCTGCCAAGGGCTTATATACCTCCCGTATCTCATGGGAGAGCGTACGCCTCATCTTGATCCTTACGCCAAAGGCGTTTTCTTTGGCCTGTCTGCCAAGCATGGCAGAAATGAGATGATCCGCGCAGTTATGGAGGGAGTGGCTTACAGCCTCAGAGACTGTCTTGAAATAATAAAAGAAATGGGTGTACAGGTATCTGAAGTACGGGCCTCTGGTGGCGGCGGCAAGAGCAAGCTGTGGCGGCAGATACAGGCCGACGTGTTCAACAGCCCCATCACCACCATAAATTCCACTGAAGGGCCTGCCTTTGGTGCGGCGCTGCTGGCTGGGGTCGGAACCGGCGTATATAGCAGCGTACCCGAGGCATGCGAAGCAGCCATCAAACGGGTGGGAGTACAGCAGCCCATCGAGTCCAATGTAAGGGTATACGATAAATATTATGAGGTATATAAAGGGCTATATTACGCTTTAAAGGACAGCTATTTGAAGGTTGCCCAAATCGAGCGAGAGTTGAGCGGCCAGGCATAATTATTAAGTATGTCGGGAGCTCTATTTGAGATGGGATGGATTGAGAAGTGGTTTCCGCGTACAGGAAGGTGCGTCATTGAAGGAATACGACTGGCCATTTTGAATGCGATTTTGCTGGCAGTGGGCGGGATGGCTATCTTTTTGCTGTTTGAAGCAGTGGATCTGCTGAGAAAGGCCGGCATCCCGATTCCTCTTCCGGTATGGCTTGTCATGGTGCTTTTGGTCATGCCGTATTATGTGTTGATGTTTCAGTATGGCAAGGCATTTGGGGCTTTGTGCGCTTCAAAAAAGCCTGCTGCCGGTTTTGCGGTGGGCTTATTGGGACAGTTGCCTTCCGTGTTGTTGCTGGCAGTGGCAATCAATGGTGAACTATATAGGTATATCTCCCCTCAGGTGTGGAGAGTCTTGTTCACCATGATGAGCATGATTGCCTTTGTGGCCCCTGTCATGGTGGGGCTTGGCTCGCTGGACCAGAAATGATAAGGGAAATGTAAAAATGTAAACACAAAATATAAAAAATAAAGGGAGCATTTGCTGCTCCCTTTTAATTTTGCTCTATTTTGAACTTGCTGATGGCTTGCATCAATTCCTGTGCGGCATAATTCAGTTCCTCAGCATAAGAGGCCAGCTGTTCTACGCCGGACAGCTGTTCCTCGGTGGACGCCGTTACCTCTTGGGATGATGCAGCTGCCTCTTGCGACACAGCGGATATGTTCTGCATTGCCAATACTGCTTGGTTTTTGTCGTTTTCCATTTCATTGACGCCCTGTATTATCTGCTCAACCCGGTTGACTAGCGTTTCGGCCGATGCTGCTATCTGTTTGAAAGCCGAGATGGTGGTGACCACCGCTTCATTTTGAGATTTTACAATATCCTCTGCGCTTTTGGCTCGCTTGACGGTTTGAGCAGTTTGCTGCTGCGTGTTTTTGATAATAGCGGTGATCTCACGCGTGGCAGACATCGACTGCTCGGCGAGCTTGCGTATCTCGTTGGCCACTACGGCAAATCCCTTGCCCATCTCCCCTGCCCGTGCAGCCTCTATGGCTGCGTTTAAAGCAAGAAGGTTGGTCTGGTCGGCTATGTTGTCAATTACTTTTATTATCTTGCCTATGGCCTGAGAATGCTGGTTGAGGGTATCTATGTCTGCCAATATCTCCTGAGTGATAGCAGTGGTTTGTCGAGCTTTCTGTTCTAGCTGATCCACCGCATCGAGCCCTTGCTGGGTTAAATTCATCGTTTCTTTGGACAGATTGTGAATTTCTCTGGCATTGTCTGAAACGCTGTTTATTTTGGCGGCCAGCATATCCATCTTCTGAACGCCTTGCTCTGCATCGGCTGCCTGCTCTGCTGCTCCCTGGGCGATTTCCTGAATAGCTTTGGCGATTTCCTGCGATGATGCCGATAGCTGCTGCGAGGTTGAGGCTACCGTTGACGAAGACTCGACGACTTTGTGCGCAAGGGCAGCAGTTTGCTGTATGAGCTGACGCATATTGGCTATCATCGAGTTGATGCTTCTGGTCAGTACGCCCAGCTCATCCCTGCGCTTTGACACCGGATTTACTGTTAGATCGCCCATGGCAACTTTTTCAGCGGCGTTGATGATTCGCACTATGGTTCGGCCCATGCTGTTGGACATGTACAGCCCGACTACAAGTGCAAATATGCAGGCAAATACCATAAGCATAATGGTAGTCCTTGCGATCTCCTGCGTGGCAGCCAAGAGCACCGAATTTGGGATGAGCCCAATGAGTGTATATCCTGTTTCCCCAACCCTGTTATAGATCATCAACCACTTTTCGCCGTGATGGTCGACTTCTTTGTAACCTGCGGGTTCCTCAGATGACATTATTTCCTGGTAAAAATCGTGTTCTGTTATATTATGGATGGTTACCGATTCATCTTCATTTATCTGCTCCCCAGTTTCTGAACTCAATGCGTGCCCGTCCGGGCCGATTAAATGGATTTCGCTCCTTGAACCCAAGTTTGCCTTCTTCAATATATCCATGATAGGCTCGTATTTCACGTCTATCAACAGCACACCAAAGATAGTACCGCTGGAGAGGTGTTTTATTGCCCGAATGCCCGACATGGAATACGATGCGGTTTTAGATGTGGCACTGGTATCCAGTTCGGGATGGCTACCTCTCCAGATGATCTTGCCGTTTCCTTCGATGGCGGCTTTATACCATTCTGCCTTTTTTATGTCCTCAAAATTCAAATTGGATAGGGAGATATTTCCCGTGGCTATGCTGCGCCTTTCATCGATTAAAAGGATGATGTTGTCGATAAACTTGTTGTTCATGGTGTAATTGCTTAGGACAGATTGAACGTTTTGCCTCATTTGATGGTAATCGTATGTAGTTAACTGGTCTTCTCTGATTAAAAGGAAATCTTGGATGTTCTTGTTTGAAAATATCTGCATAGATATTTCCTCTACAGTTGAGAAAACCAGGCCGAGATATTGCGACATCTGCTCCATGGTTTGAATGGTAGACTGGGCAGCCGTTTGCTGTATGGCTTTCTCCGCTTTGTTCTCAGAATAATAACCCAGGATGGATATAGGAATGATCATCATGAGGAACGCTGCTATGAGTTTATTGCTTATGCTGTTTAAACGGGAAAATTTTACAGTACTTGATATCTTTGCCACGTCGCTTGCAAGGGTACAATACCCTTGCTCTCCCTCCTTTCTGTGTGTATTGGATTATTTTGTCCTGCTTTTGTCATATTTTGTTATAACTCCGGTAATATTTCTACATAAAATGCCAAAATCCTTCTTGAGTTAAAAAAATATGAAAAAAGACCTATATTAATAATCAAAGAGCCTTTTTCATGTCTTTCTTTTTGTGTATAATTTATAGGGTAGAAATTTTTTGGAAAGGGTGCGATCATAGATGAATGCGCAACAACAGAGGATCATGGTAGTGGACGATGACCCCAATATATGTCAGCTTATAAGGCTGTATCTAGAAAAAGAGGGTTATCAGGTTGAGCACTATCTTGACGGGATTTCGAGTATTGAAGCCTTTAAGAATAATCCACCCAATCTAGTAATACTGGATATAATGCTTCCCGGAATGGATGGCTGGGAAGTATGCAAGGAGATACGCAAGATAAGCGATATCCCGATTATAATGCTTACCGCCAAAGGTGAGACCTTCGATAAGGTCCTGGGATTAGAGCTAGGGGCCGATGACTACATCGTGAAGCCGTTTGACCCCAAGGAACTGGTTGCCAGGGTAAAGGCCGTTTTGCGCAGATCAAGGGCAACGGGCATCAGAGAGAAGGTGGTGTCTTATCCCAATTTAACCGTTGATATTGGCAACTATACTGTAGAATACCACGGGAAAACCGTGGAGCTTCCGCCCAAGGAGCTGGAGCTTCTGTATTTTTTGGCTTCACATCCCAATAAGGTATTTACAAGGGAGCAGCTGCTGGACCGCGTATGGGGATATGATTTTTACGGCGATACCCGTACTGTAGATGTCCATATAAAGAGGCTCAGGGAAAAGTTTTCGGATCCTACCGACGTATGGCATATAAAGACGGTTTGGGGTGTGGGGTACAAATTTGAGGTGAAGTAGATGTTCCGTTCGATTTTTACCCGTTTGATGGTCACTTATTTTGTGATCATAGTCGTTACCATTGTAATATTGGGATTGCTTTTGTCAACTTTTTTTATGGATTATGCTTTTAGCACCAAAGCCCGGGAGCTCATAAGGGAGGCTCAGGAGCTTAACCCGTACATCGAAATGTACAGCATGGGCCTTATCGATCAACGGTCATTGTACAGCTATTTTAAGATCATCGATCGTTTTTTAAATACCACCATATGGGTAAGCGATGGGCTGGGCTATATCTGGATTGCCTACAGCCCTTCAAAAGAAGACCAGGAGAGGTGGCAGGAACAAAAGCTCACCGAAGAGGAGTTCATCCAAATACTGAAAGGCAACATCATCACCAAGACCGGACGTTTTGGTGGGCGTTTTAACACCCCGGTTTTAACCGTGGGAGTGCCTTTGAGGATCAATAACAGGATTAGAGGGGCGATATTCCTGCATTCGCCTGTTGAGGGAATTAGGCGTACTTTGTATGACATCTACAGGAACATATGGTGGGCTGCATTTATCTCGGCCGGCCTTTCGGTGGTGCTGCTTTATTGGATGTCGCGCCGTATATCCAATCCATTGATTCAGATGAACGAGATTTCCCGCGAGTTTGCCCAGGGCAATTTCAAGCGCCGGGTTAAAGTGGTTACAAAGGATGAAATAGGCCAGCTGGCTGTCAACTTCAATGCTATGGCCGATTCTTTGGAGAAGCTGGAGGATATGCGTAGGAGCTTTGTGGCCAACGTGTCTCACGAGCTGCGCTCACCGCTTACTTCCATCATGGGCTATATCCAGGGAGTACTGGATAATACCATAAAGCCAGAGGATAGGGAAAAATACTTGAGCATAAGCCTGTCGGAAGCCCAAAGGCTTAGCAAGTTGATCGACGAGCTTTTGGACCTTACACAAATCGAATCGGGGCAATTCCCTCTCAACCTTTCGGTATTTGATGTCAACGAGCAGATCAGGCGTTCGCTCATTTCGCAGGAAGAGAGGATAAATCAGAAGGGCATAGAGGTGCAGGTGGATTTTCAGGATGAACACTGCTGGGTGGAAGCCGATGCCGACAGGATTCAGCAGGTCATCATAAATTTGCTGGATAATGCGATAAAGTACAATCGTGAAAATGGCAAGTTGATTATAAAGACCTGGAAACACAGGGATAAAGCTTACGTAAAGATTCAGGACCAGGGACCGGGTATTCCGAAAGAAGATATTGTGCACATATGGGAGCGCTTCTATCAGGTCGATAAATCGAGAAGTGGCAAAAACAGGGGGAGAGGGCTAGGGCTATCTATCGTAAAAAAGATAATAGAGCAGCATGAGCAGAATATATGGGTCAACAGCCGCCTCGGCGAAGGTACGGCATTTATATTTTCGTTGAAGTCAGCCAAACGGCCAGACAGGACTTCGCGGTAAAAATTGTTTACAAGGCGTTCATATTTTATTAAAAAAGAAAGTTTATAATTAAAATTGCAGGATAAATGAAAGATTAATTAATGAACATGGGAGGTGTAGAGTATGAGGGAATTCTATGAATTCGATGAGCAGCAATATGAAAGAAAAGGCAGGATATGGAAATATATCGCGGTGGCGGTAGTCTTTGCCTTGCTTGGTGCCATTGGCATGTATTATATGCTGCCGTACATCAGCGATGATTATTCTGAAAATGCTGTTGTTACACCAAATGGGCAAGAGCAGAAGGTTGCCGAGAATGATGAGGCTAACCAGGAAAAAGATAAAGCTAAACTTCCCGAGCTGGGCTACAAAGGGGACTTATTTATCACCTCCGATAATCCGGTGGTAGAGATCGCCGAAAAGGTCGGTCCGGCTGTGGTTGGCATAACCAACAAAAGCATTATAACCTACAGGGACTGGTTCTTTGGCGATGTGTACATGCAGGAGCAGGAAGGGTATGGGTCGGGCATAATACTCAGCGATGAAGGATATATAGTCACCAATGCGCACGTAGTGGAAGGCGCCAAGGAATTATATGTGGTGTTCCAAGGGGAAAAGCAGGTACCGGCTCAGCTCGTCGGAATGGACACCACCAGCGACGTGGCCGTTGTGAAAGTTGATCCCCAGGTCTTTAAAGAAGTTAAGTATACTGTAGCAAAGCTGGGAGATTCGGACAAGGTCCGTCCTGGGGAGTTGGCTGTGGCCATAGGAAATCCGCTGGGCCATGACCTTGCAGGGACCATAACGGTAGGGGTAATAAGCGCTGTAAATCGTACCCTGGTGGTTGATCAAAGGCCAATGAAGCTCATACAGACCGATGCGGCTATAAATCGCGGCAACAGCGGCGGAGCGCTGGTTAACTCCAAAGGCGAGGTCATAGGCATGAACACATTGAAAGGAAGCGGAGCTGAAGGGCTGGGCTTTGCCATACCCACTAACGAGTTTTTGCCCATAGTCCGGGAATTGATACAGAAAGGCGTAGTGGTGAGGGAAGGCGATAAGCCAGGGATTGGGATTTGGGGACACGAGATAACCGCGGCAGAGGCTAAGCAGCTCAACTATCCACAGGGAATACTAGTAAGGGCGGTTGTACAAAATGGAGCTGCGGCAAAGGCGGGAATTCAGCCCGGTGATGTGATCATAGGATTCAATGACAAACCCATAAAGACTTTCCAGGAATTGAAAGATGCCATAAACCAGCACAAAGTCGGCGATACGGTGAAAATAAAGATATGGCGTGATGGGAAAGAGTTCACTCTGCCTGTGACGCTTGAACCGCTGCAGGAAGAATAAAAAGGAGTGCCCGAAAAGAGCACTCCTTTTTTCAATTTTATTGTTATGCAGGTAGTTGTTTTTGCTTTAACTTCAATAGCGGTATACGTATTTGGCCAGTATGCGGGGCATGTCTTCATGATTTCTCCATCGATTGCCGAATATTCTCACCTTGTTTCCTGACCTGATAGATAAGCTGCCCCAGTGTTCCACGTATACCAGCTGGGGAGAAGAACCATTGCCGGATACATCAACGGTGAACACGTTCTTATCTCCCAGGGCGATTATATCCTTTACAACTCCTTCAAATACGAATACCCTACCGTTGTGGAGGTTGGGGTCGGATTTTAACTGGTTATAATTGAGGGCCCAGGCGCGCCTGGTGTATTCCGATTCGCTTGTCTGGCGCTCAATTACCAGATTCAGTTTTGCATCATCTTTGCCTTCTACATGTGCCGTGATGGTGCAGGGGGTATATCCGGGCGCGTCAGCTCTTACGTAAAGAGTGAAATTGCCGGTTTCAGGGTCAACTCTGGGCTGCGACCTCGTTTCAAGGCTGACTTCCAGCACGGCTTGCGGATGGGTAGTGCCGGTGATTTTTGCCCATTCGTCAGTTGTCTGTACTGGTATAGATTGATTTATGGCTAATGGGAATTCCATAACTTGTCTCTTTAAAACGATATTGCGTATGTGGTCGGCGTATCCCCGGGTGGACACCCGGATTTCATATACGTTTTCAGGAGCATCGGGCACTTCAACGTCTTTTTCCAGCCTGCCTTCCTGGTCAACGAGGTCGCTGTAGTTGTTGCCGTTTATGAATACCTGTGAGCCCGGTTCCACCTTAAGTATTATTCGGTACTTTTTACCTTCCACGATGGCTTCGCCCGATGCGGGCTGAATCAAAGTCAGAGGCGACAAGGGCGTGTTTAAAGTGAATGTTACTCTTTCTTTTGCCTCTGGCAAACCCTCTCCATAGATGGTGATGTCAAGCTGTACTTCGATTGCGTCCTTTTGCTGGCCCTGTGAGAAGTATGAATACAGAAAAGCGTCCTCATATACTATTTCTGCTTTGCCGTTTATGACAGGATATACCTTGCCCAGAGCCTCTACTTTTTCCCCGTTGCTGGTGTTTACGATAATCCTGTGGGCAGGTTTTCCATCAATGGTTGTAGCTTCCACAAAGGTGGATGCCATAATCCTTGAACCGTAACCGGTAGCCTTATCATTTGTGTGCGAAATCTGATCCACGATTATATAGCTTACGAATAGAAGTACGGCCAGCACGATGATGGTTGCGCATATCTTTGCAGTCCGCTTGGCCAACGAAGAGCCTTTATCTTTACGATGCCGCCTCAGGGGAAATTGCTGTGTGTAGTCAGGCTCTTCAAAAAACCAATCTAAGTCCTCGTCATCCCATACACTTTTTTTATCGGCTTTGAACAGATAATCGAGATCGAGGTCCTGGTCAGCTGTTTTTTCATCGATTGATGGCTGTTCAACCTCAGGTTTCTGTGGCTGCTCTTTTTCATGGGGTTTTATTTCTTCCTGGTCGGTTATTAGTTTATACCCGCAATTGTAGCAGTAACGGTGATAATAATTATTTCTGGTACCACAACTTGGACACAGCATGGAAATGCCTCCCTTCTTTAATAATAAAAATTCGCATGTTTCATCAAAAATCCTTCCATTTCGATAAAAATTTTAGAGAACCTGAATTTTCATTAGGGGGTTTTAATATAGCCGAAATCATGCTACAATTATTTAAAAAGCGATATAAAGATAATTTGCAAAGGGGGATAGGCCTTCAATGGATTACTTTCATGAGGAATCGGTGACCAAGGTCAACGCCGGTTTAAATTCAATAATCTATGTTATATGCTATATCGGTATGGTCATATTCGCACTTTTTGCCCTACAGGGACTTATTACCATAATGAACGGCATCATAAACATACCTGCCATAGCCATTACGCTGGTATGCGGAGCGCTGGCATACGGGTGTTTTGTCCTTAAGAACAACCAGCGGATTGAGTACGATTATACCTTTACAAACGGTATCCTCGATATAGCTAAAATCATCAATAACAGCAAAAGGAGAAAACTCCTGTCGGTGGATGTAAGGGAATTTGAGGTGGTTGCACCCATAAGCGATGAGGGTTTTAAGCGCATGCTTCACCACAAGGGGATTCAAAACAGGTACAACTATTTCCTCAACCGCGGTCCAGGGCTTTACTACGGCATTTTCACCCAGGATGGTGTAAAATCGATGCTGGTGTTCGAACCCAGTGACAAGCTGGTGGAGCTTTTCAAGATATTCAATCCACGGAATGTCAAAACTAAATAACTATGATATAATCCCCTTGTTAAGAGGGGATTTTTATTTATAAAAATAGATTAGGTATAGATTGCATAAAACCGAGTAAATGGAGATATCTTACGATATTCTGAAATGCAGAAATCAGCTTGTTTTTTTGTATTGTGTATAAAGCAAGGTATAAAGTATGGACAACTAGTATGGAAGACGAGAGTGGTCTGGTTCAGCAGATTGACAGAATTTTAAAATCCTGTGTGGATTCCCTTGTAGTAACTTAGAGGAAGGGGTAAAATAATGATTGATTGAGGCAAGATATAAGGAGGCATTGCGCTATGAGGCATGAGATTTATTTGGACAATGCGGCTACTACCCCTGTTCACCCTGATGTGGCTCAAGCGGTGATGGAGTGTATGCTCCATGACTTTGGCAATCCATCCTCCTTGCACAGGATGGGTTTGCGGGCAGAGAAAAAGCTTAAAGAGGCCAGGGAAAGGATTGCTTCTGCACTGGGTGTGGATCCCGAGGGCGTTTTTTTTACCTCGGGCGGCACTGAAGCAAACAACCTGGCCATTATAGGGACGGCGCTGGCCAGAAAACGTGAAGGAAGGCATTGCATCACCACCCAGGTTGAGCATCCCTCGGTTTTGAATACATTTAAATACCTGGAGAAGGAAGGGTGGGAGGTAACCTATCTCCCCGTAAACAGGGATGGAGTAGTCTCACCTGATGACGTGAGACGGGCAATACGCCCTGATACCGTACTGGTGAGCATAATGCATGTAAACAACGAAATCGGCTCGATACAGCCAATTCAGGAGATCGGCAGGCTATTGAAGGCTCAGGGGAATTCCCCTGTTTTTCATGTGGATGCCGTTCAATCGTTTGGCAAGCTGGATATAAAGCCAGTTCAGTGGGGCATCGACCTGCTTTCGATAAGCGGCCACAAGATTCATGCACCAAAAGGAATAGGTGCTCTGTATATAAGAAAAGGGGTGAAGATACATCCTCTTCAGTGGGGTGGCGGTCAGGAAAAGGGCGTCAGGAGCGGCACCGAAAACATGCCTGGCATTGTCGGATTTGGTGAGGCGGTACGCTGGCTTGAAGAGGAAGTCGACAGGGGTTACCTGTACAGGTTGAAGGGCATTTTGGTTGCCGAGCTGACCGAAAGGGTGCCTTGGGCGGTTATCAACGGGCCTCCACCTGAGGAGGGAGCACCGCACATTTTGAGCGTGAGCTTTCCAGGCATAAGAGGGGAAGTCATGCTGCATGCTTTGGAAGAAAGAGGGGTGTATGTTGGCACCGGTTCGGCCTGCTCGTCCAGAAGAGGCCATATGAGCCATGTGCTTGAGGCTATCGATACAAAAAAGGATGTGGCCCAGGGGGCTATAAGGCTCAGCCTGTCGTACTTGAATACCGAGGATGAAATGCGCCAGGCTGCTCGAATTATAGAGCAGTGCGTAAAAGAGCTGGAGGGGTTTGTAAGGAGGTAGATAGATTGGAGAGAGTGGCTTTATTGCGTTACGGGGAGATACACTTAAAGGGCTTGAATCGCCCCTATTTTGAAAGGGCGCTGTATAACAATATAGTGAAGGCTTTGGAACCCTATGAGGGAATAACCGTAAGGAAGGCGGAAGGAAGGTATTACGTGGAAAACATCGGGGATGACCCAAGGGTCTTCGACAGCATAGCCAAGGTCTTTGGGATAATCTCTTTCAGCCCCGCACTGAAGGTCGAAAAGGATGTGGCAGCTATACAGAAGGCGGCCGAGGTGTTATTGAGAGAGGCCATGGAGGCTCAGGCTGCCACTCAAAAGGAAACTTTTACCTTCAAAGTAGAATCCCGCAGATCTGATAAGAGCTTTTATTTGAATTCTATGGAGCTGAGCCGTAAAGTGGGTGGTTATCTTTTAAGGCGCATTCCCAACTTGAAGGTGGATGTCCACAATCCCATGATGACGGTTAACGTTGAGGTCAGGGAATGGGCTTATGTGTACTGCCAAATAATCCCCGGCGCAGGTGGGATGCCGGTTGGCACCAATGGGAAGGCCGTGCTGCTGCTTTCCGGAGGTATTGACAGTCCAGTGGCGGGGTGGATGATAGCAAAGCGCGGGGTTGAGATCACCGCCGTCCATTACCACAGCTTCCCATATACCAGCGAGCGCTCGAAGGAGAAAGTGATTGACCTGTGCAGGATTTTAAGCCAATACTGTGGTGAAATAAAGCTGCTTGTAGTGCCTTTTACCAGGATACAACAGGAATTGTATCAAAAGTGCCCTCATAACATGCTTACAATACTCATGAGGCGTTTTATGATGAGAATAGCTGAGGTGGTGGCGCATAAGGAGGATGCAAAGGCTTTGGTAACAGGGGAAAGCCTCGGGCAGGTTGCCAGCCAAACGATAGAGAGCCTGTGTGCCACCAATGATGCGGTTTCGATGCCGGTATTCAGGCCGCTTATAGGGATGGATAAGATAGAGATAATGGACCTTGCCAGGAGGATAGGGACATACGAAACCTCCATTCTTCCTTACGAGGACTGCTGTACTGTATTTGTGCCAAAACATCCCGTCACCAGGCCAAAGCTGGAAAAGGTGAGGGAAGCTGAAAAGCTGGTGGAGGGCGACAAGCTCATCGAAGAAGCGGTAGCAAACATAGAAGTGCTAAACATAAAGGGGTGATGGAGGAGTGCAAAACCGGATGCAGCTTGAGAACATACTGCGCAGGATTGATGGCAGGGGCTACAAGGCCTATAAGGACATACAAGGAACTTATGATTTTGGCAATTTCATATTACATATTGACCACGTTCAGGGGGATCCCTTTGCTTCGCCTTCCAGAATCAGGGTGGTAGTGCCTCAAAAGGTGGCAGGTTTTCCGCAAGAGCTGTATTCATCAAAGCCCAGGGAAAAAGGCCTTGAGGATTTTCTGACTCGCCAGATCTCCAAAAACATTGCCAGAATTGTGAAGGGCAACAGGGGAACCGGAAAGAGCGGGCAGATTTCGATCATTTCGGTTGGACAGGAGATTTTAAATCGCACTTCCGTGTTGGTCACCGATTCAAGCGTTGAGGCACGACTGACCATGGGGCTTCCTGCCCGCGGCAGGACCGTGCTGGCGGGGCAGGCAATGGAGATGTTCTTTGGCGAGTTGCCGCGATTGGTGGAACAATCGCTTGTATATAAGAATTTGGACAACGCGGCATTGTTGAGGCATGTTAACCTGGCGGAGGACCAGTGGGTGCTGCGCAACAAGATAAAGGAGATGGGTTTGGTGGCCTTTATCGCCAACGGTTCCATCCTTCCACGGCGCAGCGGCGTTGACGACCGGCCGATGGAAAACGGAGCCGTGCCTTTTAAGTCGCCTCCCGAACTGGAGGTCATGGTGGAGCTTCCCCATGCGGGTAAGGTATGGGGAATGGGAATCCCTAAAGGTATAACGCTCATAGTGGGTGGCGGCTATCACGGGAAATCCACGCTGCTCCGTGCCATTGAACGCGGCGTGTATGACCACATACCCGGCGACGGAAGGGAGCTGGTGGTCACCGTCGAAGATGCCGTCAAGATCAGGGCAGAGGATGGTAGAAGGGTGGAAAAGGTGGACATAAGCCCGTTTATCAACAATCTCCCCAATGGTGAGTCCACCAGGGCCTTTTCCACCGAGAATGCCAGCGGTAGCACATCCCAGGCGGCCAATATCATGGAGGCCCTGGAGATTGGGACTTCCCTGCTTTTGATCGACGAGGATACCAGCGCTACCAACTTCATGATCAGGGATGCGCGCATGCAAAAGCTGGTTCACAAGGACTCAGAACCCATTACGCCTTTTATCGACAGGGTGGAAGACCTGTATGAGCAGCTGGGCGTATCCACCATTATTGTAGTAGGCGGCTCGGGAGATTATTTCGATGTTGCGCATCGGGTCATAATGATGGAGCAGTATGTCCCCAAGGACGTCACCGCCAAAGCCAAAGAGATTGCTCAAGAGTATAGGACCGATAGAAAAAAAGAGGCTGGTGGACAGCCCATTCGAGTCACTCACAGGATACCCATTCCGCATAGCCTTTCGCTCAAAGGCCGCGAGAAAATAAAATCTCGTGGACTGGACAACATACAATATGGACATACCAATTTGATCTTGGATGACGTTGAGCAGTTGGTGGACGTAAACCAAACCAGGGCCATTGGTGACATAATCCGCTATGCGATGGAGAATTATATGGATGGCAAGACCACTTTGAAGGAAATCATTCAAAAGGTACACCGGGATATAGAGGAAAAGGGGCTGGATGTCATATCGCCTTTTGAAGGGCTTCATCCGGGCGATTACGCGCAGCCCCGTCCTCAGGAGATAGGCGCTGCCATAAACAGGTTGAGGATACTGAAGGTAAAGCAGGAGGGGACAAAATAAGGGAAGGAAAACATGATTTGCTGGAGGCGTATGAGAGCAGACTGATTTATCATTGATAAATGGCAGGGAATGCCGCATTCCCAGCCAAGGACAAATGCTACCCACAAGGGCATTTTATGGAAGTTAATATGCGATAAATCGTAACATTAAAAATTTTCAAAAGGGTATTGTATAAAAGTGGATTTAGTATTACAATAAAGTCAAAGAAAGTCAAGGTATAAAATCTGGCTCGATGTGTCCAGGGAGGAATATCCACTATGGAATACAAGGACTACTACAAGATACTGGGTGTATCCAGGGATGCTACGCAGGAGGAGATAAAGAGGGCCTATCGCCGTTTGGCTAAGAAGTATCATCCCGACGCCAACCCTGGGGATAAAGAGGCCGAGCAGAAGTTCAAGGAAATAAATGAGGCCTACCAGGTGTTGGGAGATGAGGAAAAGCGCAAGAAATATGATACATTTGGACAGTATTACGACTTTCAAAACGGCGTGAACTTTGATCCATCCGACTTCGGATGGCAAAAGCGGACGTATACCACAGGAGGTAGCGGGTTTTCCGATTTCTTCGAGATGTTCTTTGGCGAGAACGGTTTGGACCTGGACAGCATTTTAGAAGGGTTTGCCAGGCGTGGCGGCCCGTTTAGCTTTTCGGGGCGCTTTTATAATACGGCTACAGCTCAGAAGGGACAGGACATAGAGACCGAGGTAGAGGTGGATTTGGAGCAGGCCTTCAATGGCGGCGATAGGATATTATCCGTTAGTGGACGAGATGGTTCGATAAAGAGGATAAGGATGAAGATACCAGCCGGCGTTCTCAATGGTGACAAGATAAGGCTAAGGGGACAGGGCATAGATGGTGGCGACCTCCTCGTCACCGTAAGGATTAACCCGGGTGAGGGCTGTGAACTGCAAGGTTTGGACTTGATCAAGGATGTGCCCGTACTTCCCTGGGAGGCCGTGCTGGGCACAACTGTTACTGTAAAATCCCTTAGCGGGCAAAAATTTTCGGTAAAGATCCCGGCCGGCACTTCAACCGGCAAAAAATTGAGGATCTCCGGAATGGGTTACAGGGATAGAAAGGGCAACAGGGGAGACCTGTACGTCAGGGTAAAGATTGTAATACCTGAGCATATAACACAGAAGGAGAAGGAGCTATATCAGAAGCTAAAGGAGATTTCTCAGTGGAATCCAAGGGGGGATGAGGAATGATCAACCTGGAGAGGTTCACTCAGCGAGCTCAGGAAGCGTTGATGGAAGCGCAGAAGCTGGTGATAGACAGCGGGCAACAGGAACTGGATACGGTACACCTTCATTTGGCGCTGGTGGTACAGGAAGAAGGCCTTATCCCCAGGATATTGAAGGGTATGGATGTGGATGTGGACGCCTATATCCGTGATTTGAGGGACGAGGTTGAGAGGCGTCCCAAGGTCATGGGCAACGTTCAGCCGTATGCCAGCGTTCAGTTCAATCAAGTCTTAATAAAAGCCGAGAAACAGGCAAAGGAATTCAAGGATGAGTATATAAGCGTTGAGCATTTATACCTTGCCATACTGGATGATACCAGCTATTCCACCAAAAGGATAATTAGCCGCTACGGTATTACCCGGGAAAAGTTTCTCAAGAAGCTGGCGGAGATCAGAAAAAGCCAGAGGATAACCAGCCAGAACCCTGAGGAGACCTACGAGGCTTTAAAGCGCTTTGGCCGCGAGCTGGTGGAAGAGGCCCGCAAAAACAAGCTGGACCCGGTCATAGGCCGGGATGAGGAGATACGCAGGGTAATCCGCATATTGAGCCGCAGGACAAAGAACAACCCGGTGCTGATTGGCGAGCCCGGTGTGGGTAAGACCGCCGTGGTAGAAGGCCTTGCTCAGCGCATACTCAAAGGGGATGTGCCCGAGTCGCTCAAAAACAAGAAGATATTTGCTCTTGACATGGGTGCGTTGATTGCAGGGGCGAAATACCGCGGGGAGTTTGAGGAAAGGCTAAAAGCGGTGCTCAAGGAAATAGAGGATTCCAACGGCGAGATAATACTCTTCATTGACGAGATCCACAACATAGTGGGTGCCGGAAAGGCAGAGGGGGCAATGGATGCCGGCAACCTGCTTAAGCCCAAGTTGGCTCGAGGCGAGCTCCACTGCATCGGCGCTACCACCATTGATGAGTACAGGAAGTACATCGAAAAGGATGCTGCCCTCGAGCGAAGGTTTCAGCCGGTGCTCATTGAGGAGCCCAGCGTGGAGGACACCATATCCATATTGCGTGGGCTAAAGGAGAGGTTCGAGATTCATCACGGGGTAAGGATAAAGGACAACGCTCTGATTGCTGCGGCTGTGCTGTCTCACCGCTATATCACCGAACGCTTCCTGCCTGATAAAGCTATTGACCTGGTGGATGAAGCGGCCGCCATGCTGCGTACCGAGATTGACAGCATGCCCGCCGAGCTGGACGTCATAACCAGGAAAGTCATGCAGCTTGAGATCGAAAAGGAGGCCTTGAAAAAGGAGGCTGATGAAGCGTCAAAACAGCGCCTTGAAAGCATAATGAGGCAAATAAGCGAGCTTAAAGAGAAGTCAAATGCCATGGTGGCCCAGTGGGAAATGGAGAAGGATATAATCCGCAAGATTAAGGAGATAAAGCAGGAGATCGAGGATACCAAGGCGCAGATAGCGCAGGCCGAACGGCAGTATGACCTCAACAAGATGGCCGAGCTGCAGTACGGTGTCCTGCCCAGGCTGGAGAAGGAACTAGAAGAGCAGAGGATGAAGCTGGAGTCTCTAGACTATGACAAGCGATTGCTCAAAGAGGAGGTAACCGAAGAGGAGATTGCACAGGTGGTTTCTCGATGGACGGGAATACCAGTGGCGCGGCTTATGGAAAGCGAGAGGGAAAAGCTTTTGCGCCTGGAGGATATAATGCACGAGAGGGTCATTGGGCAGGATGAAGCCATAAAGGCGGTGGTCAATGCGGTGATACGCGCCAGGGCGGGCCTTAAGGACCCCAGGCGCCCCATAGGCTCGTTCCTGTTCTTGGGGCCCACAGGGGTCGGCAAGACCGAGGTGGCCAAGACCTTGGCCAGCGTGCTGTTTGATACCGAAGATAATATGGTGCGTATTGACATGTCCGAGTATATGGAAAAATTTTCGGTGTCCAGATTGATTGGCGCGCCGCCGGGCTATGTGGGATACGAGGAAGGTGGCCAGCTGACTGAATCGGTGCGACGCAAGCCTTACTCGGTTGTGCTGTTCGATGAGATTGAGAAGGCCCATCCCGACGTGTTCAACATTTTGCTGCAGTTGCTGGATGATGGGCGCCTGACCGACAGCCAGGGGCATACCGTCGACTTTAAGAATACCGTCATCATTATGACCTCCAACATCGGAGGACCCATTTTGATGGAACGCCTAAAAGACAGGGGCGATATCGATGAGAATACCAGAAGCCTGGTAATGTCTGAACTGAAGAGATACTTCCGCCCCGAGTTTTTAAACCGCATCGATGAGATTGTAATGTTTAAACCTTTGAGAAAAGAAGAGGTCAGCAGGATTGTGGATTTAAGATTTAATGAAATAAAAGAGAGAGTAAAGGAAAAGGGGATAGAGCTTAGGCTGACCCAGGCTGCCAAAGAGCTTATTGCCGAGCGAAGCTTTGATCCGGTGTATGGGGCCCGTCCGATAAAGCGCTTTATGGAGCACACCATAGAGACCGAGCTGGGGTGGAAGATAGTTGCCGGAGAGCTGCATAGCGGCTGCAGAGTAATGATAGATGCTGAGAATGGGGAGTTGGTATTTAGAATGGAAGACCGAGCAGGGGCTTTAGGAAATAAAGCAGGCGCTTTGTTGACGAGTTGACCATAAAAAATCCCCATGCCATGGATGACTATGCCATGTCATGGGGATCTTTGTTTGAGCTTTTATTATCAAACGCTCAAGTTCTGCATGATGAATTTGTATATTTCGGGGGCTTTGGTGTCCCAGTTGTTGCAGATGATTCTGGCCTGCTTGCTGTCGGTTACGCTCAGTTTCAGCTCGATGAGGGTGATATCGTTTTCCATCACCTTGCAGGTCACTTCATATTCATCGGGGGAGACCCTCTTGTACTCGGCTACTATTTGGTTTTCCCTCTTGAACCGATTCCGATTTTGTCTGGCATATACATCTATTGACTCGCGAAGCCAATCCGGAATGCGGTTTTTGAAAAAGTTCAAAGCCTTGAGCCCCATGGGGGTAAGGCTGTAAAAGCTCTTGTGGCCGGTATCCAAGCAGCTTATGTGTTGAGACGACACCAGCTCGCCCAACAGCTGTTGCAGGTCAAAATAGTTCATCACGTTGTTTTCCAGAAAAAACTGGGTGATCTGGCTGTTGGTGAGCGGTATGTCCAGGGAACGAAGATAATACAGTATTGATAATTTGTTTTCAGCCAGGTGGGCAGCTTGGTCCGGCATTTCTTCACCTCAAACGATCAATATGCATGATCCACAGCATTGACAAAAAGAACACCTTGGAGGTGTTCTTTTAAATTATGTATTCCTTTATCTCTTCCAGGAAGTCGTCACAGTCATCCGAGTATATCTCCACCGTGACGGGTTTGCTGAGGTCCAGGCTGAAAATACCAAGGATCGACTTTGCATCAACCACATAACGCCCCGAGCGAATGTCTATCTCGTAAGGATACTTGCTGACTATATTGACGAATTTCTTTACGCTCTCAGCCGTGGTTAGCTTTATATTTACGGTTTTCACAGTAATCATCCCCCTTCATTATATTCTAACTCTAGTATATAACATTTTTATTGTTAAAGCAATAGTCGGTTTTCATAAATTTTACAGTTATTCAATGAATGTTCAATCTCCACTTTTGCCCTTTTATCTTGTTTGGCAAGGCTTTTATTATGTCAGACGAAGCTTGTCTTAAGGCGATACATATCTTTTAGTGTTAAGTAAAGATTGTGAGATTCAAGTTGGGCTATGCACCTATTATAAGATACAAGGTATTGGTCAATAATATATAGATATGATGAGCTGTGAATTTTTCGAGCTAAGAAAGGAGAGGACGAGCATTTGAGAATCGGGATCCCAAGAGCATTGCTGTACTATAACTACTATCCCTTTTGGCACAGCTTTTTTGAAGAGCTAGGACACCAGGTGGTTACGTCATCAATAACTTCAAAGGCGGTGCTGGACAGCGGGGTAATGAGCTGCGTTGATGATGCCTGCCTGCCGATCAAGCTGTTTCATGGCCACGTCGTCAACCTTATAGGAAAGGTCGATGCGATATTCATTCCTAGGCTGGTCAGCATATGTCCAGAAGAATATATATGCCCAAAGTTTATAGGTTTGCCCGAGATGATAAAAAGCTCGATAAAAGGGTTGCCCGATTTGATAGTGCTGAATTATAACGCTCACCGCAATCTCAAGGATGCGCATAGGGCTTACATTGAGCTGGGTAAAATGATCGGCGCCAAGCCTTCCCAGGCAGTCAGGGCTTTGCAAAAAGCCGCAGCAAGCCAGCAGGCTTACGATTTGCTTTTGAAGGAGGGACAAACGCCCCTTGATATGCTGAATGGGCGTAAACGCATTGGAGAAGGAGAAGGCAAAGGGATAATAGGCCTTATAGGACACCCCTATCTGTTGTACGATGAGTTCATCAGCATGGGGCTTATATCCAAGCTCAGGGCCAGGGGGTATGCCGTCCTGGTGCCAGAGAACATTGCACAGCCACAGATTGAGATGGCATGCGCAGAGCTGCCCAAGAAGCTTTTTTGGAGCTACGGGAAAAAACTATTGGGCAGCGGGCTTACCATGTTGAAGGATAGAAGGGTGGACGGCGTCATATTTTTATCCAGCTTTGGCTGTGGCATTGATGCTTTTATCGTTGAACTGCTTCAAAGGTATAACCACAGGTTGTACCAGATTCCCATCGCTTTGATTACCGTTGATGAGCACAGCGGACAGGCAGGGTTTAATACGCGGCTGGAGGCGTTTATAGACATGATCGAATGGAGGGATGGCCGTGAAGGTTACATTTCCGCACATGGGGCAAGCGTATTTGGCCATTAAGGGAATGCTCGATGACCTTGGTATAGAAGTTGTAATACCGCCGCCCATCACCGAGAGGACGCTGGAGATCGGTACCAAGCTTTCGCCCGAGATGGCGTGCTTGCCATTGAAGATCAACATAGGGAATTATATCGAAAGTATAGAAAAGGGAGCTGATACCATAATAATAGCCGGGAGCTGTGGCCCCTGCAGGTTCGGCTATTATGGAGTGGTGCAGAAGGAAATCTTGAAAGACCTGGGTTATGACGTGGATATGATTATATTTGACCCGCCCGATTCCGACTATAGGGCATTTATAGAGAGGATTAGAAAGCTTGCCGGCAAAAACTCCTGGGTAAACATAGCGCAGGCATTCAAGAGGGCGTCGACCATTGTGAAAGAGGCTGATGAGATGCTGGATATAGCCTTGAAGAAGAGGGCTAGGGAAGTCCATAAGGGGGACACCGACAGCAGGCTGTACCGTTTTGAACGGGAAGTGTGGGGCAAGTATGGCAGCCAGGAAATACTGGAAACTATTAGAAAATATAAGGGGATATTGAGCCAGGTAGAGGAAAAACCCGGGGTGTCGCCTCTAAAAATAGGCCTGGTTGGCGAGATATACACCCTTATAGAACCGTATGTTAACCTCAACATTGAAAAAAAGCTTGGTTATTTAGGGGTGGAAGTGTACAGGAGCATCACGCTTCATGAATGGGTGAAGGTCCACCTTTCTCTGGATGTCAAACACAGGATGAGGCATAAGAGGATATTGAGAAAGGCGGCACCTTACTTGAATTTATGCGTTGGGGGACATGCATGGCAGACCATAGCCAACAGCATATACTACTCTGAATGTGGCCTGGACGGGGTAATCCAAATAATGCCCTTTGGCTGTATGCCTGAAATTGTGGCGGAAAGCATATTGCCCAGGGTTTACCAGGATTACGGCACACCCGTAATGACCCTTGTGGTGGATGAGATGACAGGTGAAGCTGGCTATTTTACCCGGCTGGAGGCTTTTGTGGATCTACTGGAACAAAAAAGGAGGAGCAAGGCCGATGAATACAAAGAAAGTCTTTTTAGGGGTTGACGTTGGGTCGGTCAGCATCAATGTCGTTGCCATAGACCAAGAAAACAACGTGCTGGGCAAGATATATGTGCGCACTGAAGGAAAGCCCATACAGATTTTGAAGAAAGCGATGGCGGATATGGCTTCAATGCTTCCCGTGGATGTTGAGATAAGGGGCGTTGGCACCACCGGCAGCGGCAGAGAACTGGCGGCGGTGGTGGTTGGCGCAGACGTGGTAAAGAACGAAATAACCGCCCACGGCATTGCTGCCTTGACGTTTGTACCCGATGCCAGAACCATTCTGGAGATAGGAGGCCAGGACTCAAAGATAATAATACTCAGGGATGGAGTGGTTTCGGATTTTGCCATGAATACGGTATGTGCAGCAGGTACCGGTTCGTTCCTTGACCGGCAGGCAGCCCGCTTAAACATACCAATTGAGAAATTCGGAGAGCTGGCGCTTAAATCCAAGTCGCCGGTTAGGATTGCTGGGCGGTGTGCGGTATTTGCCGAGTCTGATATGATACACAAGCAGCAGATGGGCTGCAGCTGTGAGGATATCATAAGAGGGCTGTGCGAGGCTCTGGTCAGGAATTATCTGAACAACGTGGGCAAGGGAAAGGAAATCCTTCCTAGAGTGGTCTTTCAGGGGGGCGTTGCGGCAAACGTTGGGATAAAAAAGGCGTTTGAAGAGGCTTTGGGATACGAAATAACAGTTCCAGAGCACTACGACGTCATGGGCGCGCTGGGAGCTGCTATCCTTGCCAAAGACTACGTAAGCAAAGGGCATAAGACAAAATTTAGAGGCTTTGAAGAGATACTGGAAAAAGAATTTACCTCCAGAAGCTTTGAATGCAATGGATGCGCCAATTATTGCGAAATAGTGGAGCTTATGGCCGGAGACAGTGTAGCAGCTCGATGGGGCGGCCGATGCGGCAAGTGGACAAGGGCCAACCAGACAGCGGAGAAAAGGTCTGCCGTCGTATAAAATTGAATATTCCCCTTGTGAGGAGGGATAATAAGTTATGGATAAGGTTAAGCAAGGGAGGACGTGAGATCATGGAAAACCGGGAATCGCCCAGCATGGAACAGAAGAGGTATGTGGCATCGGTATGCCCTGAATATCGCTCTCGCATGGTAGCGCTGAACGACAACGTCAATGCGCAGGAGCAAATCGTAAGCTGTGAAGGGTGCATACATTGGAACAACGGCAGATGTGTGATATTCGATGAAGTATTGACCGGCATTGACCAGACCTGAGGGAGAGATATGGACCTGGTCTGCCCTTTATGCAATGGGTTGATAATTGTATACGAGCTATGCGACAGGTGTGGAGGGCCCATGATCGAACAGGGAAAGATGGAGGATTATAAGGGCCCTTACAGCCCTTATGTTGACAGGGAAAGCTTCGCTTATGATATGAATAACAACATAATAATGGGCGATCACCTGTGCGTACATTTATATTATTGTGAAAGGTGCAATGTTTGGAAGCATAAGCCCGTTCATCCACGATTTTTTTGATGTGATACAAAATATAAAGCCTATAGAAAAAAGTGCCATTTATCTTATAGAGTGAGAAAAAGCCAGCAATATAGAGATTTCATTCGTTGTACTGGATTTAATCAAAAGTTTTTTATGCTATTTGGCTAATATTGTGTATTGAAAATATGCGAGATTTATATTACTATATAACTGCGACTGGATGGTGGATACTCATCCTGGGGTGTGCGAGAATCTCTACCGGTTTTAACCCACGGAGATAATATGGGAGTCCGGAGTTTGGCTGACCGATGTCAGGCCATCGTCGAATGGAAGGCAGAGGCAGTCAACAGGACACCCACCTGCTGAGAAGCGGGTTGTAAAATCGTAGAGAGACGGCATCGTGGGATGGGTATAGGCCCTCAAGCTTTGAGGGCTTATGTATTTGAAATTAAACTGTTGCTAGAAAGCAAAAAAGAAATTAAAAAACCTCTTGACATTCTGTTGGAATATGGTATAATTTATCCCGCAAGTTGACAAAGAGATAATGCTGCGGAATGGTGTAACGGTAGCACGTGTGACTCTGGATCATAAGGTCTAGGTTCGAATCCTAGTTCCGCAGCCATTTTTATGTGGCTCCTTCGTCTAGTGGCCTAGGACGCCGCCCTCTCACGGCGGAAACAGGGGTTCGATTCCCCTAGGGGCTACCAGTTTGATTAGTCGAAATAGACTGTAGAGCCGTAACGGCTGTACAGCCTATTTTTTATTATAAAATTCGCAAGAAGGTTCCTCTTCTTTTGGATTGCTAAATTTCTTATGAGGCTATTGCATTTATAGGTTGTTGGTAGTTCACAAAAATAGGTTGGTATACTTGTGCTGTTGGCTGATTTGACAGTAGATTGATACCGAAAAGCGATGACAGGGACTAGTAGGTCCAAGTATTTTTAAGAGAGCTGCCGGTAGGTGCGAGGCAGTAAATACGAGGACTGAACCTCCCCCTGGAGCGCCAACCGAAATCCTTGAAAAAGGAGAGTAGGCTTGGACGGATGCCCACCGTGACAAGGGATAGGGTATGGTTGTACCCGAAAAGAGAGGGTGAGGGTTATTTGCTCACCAAGTAGAGTGGTACCGCGGGAGGTATAGGCCTTTCGTCTCTAAAAGAGGCGAAAGGCTTTTTTTATTGTATGTGTCCTTTGGTTGTAATTGATGTTTATCACCATAGGGCAAGAGAGGAGATGGGGAGTTTATGATGGAGATTACAATGGGACAGCTTCTCGATATGCAGGCTGAGCGCTATCCGAATCATGAGGCCGTGGTCTATCCGTTTGAAAATGTTAGATGGACGTATTCTGAGTTTTGCGACAGGGTCAACCGGATCGCCAGGGGTTTAATTAGAATAGGCGTAAAAAAAGGCCAACACGTTGCGGTTTGGGCTACCAACGTCCCTGAGTGGTTGCTTGCGCAATTTGCTATTGCAAAGGTCGGCGCCGTACTGGTTACCGTAAACACCAATTACAAGGTGTTTGAACTGGAGTACTTGCTAAGGCAATCCGACAGCACAACGTTGATAATGACCCGGGGGTTTAAGGATTCGGATTATGTACAGATCATAAATCAGCTGTGTCCAGAGCTTAAGGATTGTGAACCGGGACAGTTGAACAGCCCCAAGCTGCCGTATTTGAAAAATGTCATATATATTGGCAATGAATCCTATCCAGGGATGTACAATTTCAATGACCTTTATCGTTTTGCAGAAGATGTGCCGCCCGAGAGGCTGAAGCAGGTTGAGGAGTCGCTGAGACCGCACGACGTGGTCAATATGCAGTATACCTCGGGTACTACCGGGTTTCCTAAAGGGGTGATGCTCACCCATTACAACATTATCAACAACGGAGCAGCTGTGGCTGATTGCATGAAGCTGACGTACAAGGACAGGTTGTGCATACCTGTACCTTTTTTCCATTGTTTTGGATGTGTGCTTGGGGTAATGGCCTGCGTTACCAAAGGAGCAACAATGGTTCCTCTGGACCATTTCAACCCAATTAAAGTGATGGAGGCAGTACAGGCTGAAAAATGCACGGCTTTACACGGAGTTCCCACCATGTTTATTTCAATTTTGGAAAACAGCCATTTTAAGGAATTTGATTTTTCCAGCCTCAGAACGGGCATAATGGCTGGGGCTCCCTGCCCCATAAACGTCATGCGCCGGGTGATCGACGAGATGAACATGAAGGAGATCACCATTGCTTATGGCCTTACTGAGGCTTCACCAGTCATAACGCAGACCAGGGTGGATGACCCGATTGAGCTCAGGGTATCTACTGTTGGGAGGCCTCTCCCCGGAGTAGAAGTGAGAATAGTGGCCCCAGAGACCGGCAAGGATGTTCCACCCGGGGTGCCAGGCGAGCTTTTGGCCAGGGGATACGGTATAATGAAGGGGTATTATAAGATGGAAGAGGCCACTGCTGCTGCCATTGATAGCGAAGGATGGCTGCATACGGGGGACATGGCGGTGATGGATGAAAACGGCTACTGCAAGATTACCGGCAGAATCAAGGACATGATCATTCGAGGGGGAGAAAACATATATCCAAGGGAGATTGAGGAGTTCCTGTATACCCACCCTGCTGTAAAGGATGTGCAGGTGGTAGGGGTCCCTGATGAGAAATACGGGGAGGAAGTCATGGCCTATATCATACTCAAGGATAATCTTGAATCATACCCTACTGAAGAAGAAATCATAGAGTTTGTACGAAATGGCCTGTCCAGGTTTAAATGCCCAAAATATGTTCGCTTTGTCGACAGCTATCCCATGACGGCCAATGGAAAAGTTCAAAAATACAAGCTGCGGGAGATGGCCATTGAAGAGCTGAATTTACACGATGTGGCTCGTATTGAAACGGCATAAATGATGAATATTAGCCCTGTCTTTCAATATTGTAGATGGGGCTTTTTTTATGGTATAATGTAACCAAACGAGGAGAATTTGCTATAAAAAGCGTCGTACGGTTTTTCATACCAGCAGTCATCTATATGTAACTGCACAGGCAAATTAATCATATTCGAGATGCAGACATCTGGTTGCACAGCGCATTTGTTAAAAATTTTAAAAGAGGAGAAAAGGTGATGGAGAGCATTATTGAATGTCTTGAGGCAAATCCTATCATAGCGGCACTACCTCACACCGAGCTGCTGCAGCAAGCACTGCATTCAAACGTCAATGTGGTTTTTCTGCTATCGGGTAGCATATTAACACTTCAGGATATTGTCAATGAGCTAAAAGATAGAGGAAAGAAGGTTTTTGTTCACATTGATTTGATTGAAGGTATGGGCAAGGATTTGGCTGCGGTTGACTATCTTCGATACAGGATACAAGCTGATGGCATACTATCCACCAAGAACAATTTGCTGAAGTACGGGAAGGAAATAGGGCTTGTTACTGTTCAGCGGCTGTTTCTCGTGGACTCCAGATCTTTTGAAAGCGGGATCAAGATGGTTCAAAGCTATGACCCAGACTTTGTGGAAGTGATGCCGGGTATTGTTCCCAAAGCCATCGCTGAGCTCAAGCACAAGATTCCCCAGCCCGTTATAGCCGGAGGGATGATCACCAGTAAACAGGACATCATACAGGCGCTGGGAGCCGGTGCAGTGGCCGTATCAACCAGTAAGGCGGAGCTGTGGGAGCTGTAAGATTATAAATTGTGAGGGAAGATGATATGGGGGAAAAGTATGTTGTGGCGCTGGATCAGGGTACAACCGGCTGCCGGGCTGTTGTATTTGACAGCTACGGCAGAATTGTAGGGAAAGAGGGCCGGGAGTTCAGACAAATTTATCCAAGGCCGGGGTGGGTGGAGCACGATGCAGAAGAGATATGGGAATGCCAATTGAGCGTGCTGCACAAGGTGCTGGATATAACTGGTATTAGAGTAGACGACGTTGCGGCCATAGGGATTACAAATCAACGGGAAACTGTTGTGGTATGGAATAGGCATACCGGCAAGCCTATATATAATGCCATTGTCTGGCAGTGCCGGAGAACGGCTCCTTTGTGCGATGAGCTAAAACAAAGAGGTTTAGGGGATATTATCAAGAAAAAGACGGGGTTGGTCATAGACGCGTATTTTTCTGCCACCAAAATCTGCTGGATATTGGAGAATGTCGATGGGGCAAAACAGATGGTACAGGCTGGGGATCTGTTGGCCGGCACAATGGACACATGGCTTGTATGGAAGCTGACGGGAGGCAAGGTATTTGCCACCGATTACACAAACGCTTCTAGGACCATGCTATATAATATCAATGAGCTGTGTTGAGATGACGAGCTGCTGAAAGAACTGGATATCCCGCCTACAATGCTTCCTGAAGTTAAGGAATCCAGCGGATTTTTTGGTATGACCGACACTAAGCTTTTGGGGAGGGAAATCCCTATAACGGGAGTGGCGGGAGATCAGCAGGCCGCCCTTTTCGGTCAGGCATGCTTTGAGAGAGGTATGGTGAAAAATACTTATGGAACAGGTTGTTTTATACTGATGAATACCGGTAAAAGCCGAATTGCATCAAACAATAACCTGCTGACCACCATTGCATGGGGCATTGAAGGAGAAGTTGAGTATGCCCTGGAAGGCAGCGTTTTTATTGCGGGTGCGGTCATACAGTGGCTCAGGGATGAGCTCAAATTGATTGAAAATGCCGCTGAGAGTGAAACGTATGCCAATAGATTGAAGGACACCAATGGTGTGTATGTGGTGCCTGCCTTCGTGGGGTTGGGAGCACCTTACTGGGATATGTATGCACGGGGCGCTATTTTGGGTATCACCCGCGGGGTGAACCGTGATCATATAGTGAGGGCCGCTTTGGAGTCCATAGCATATCAAACCATGGACGTTATAGAGGCTATGAAGCAAGATTCCGGCATTCCGCTAAAAGCATTAAAAGTAGACGGTGGAGCGTGCGCCAACAACTTTCTTATGCAATTTCAAGCTGATATCCTTGGTGTGCCGGTTATTCGGCCGCAAAACATCGAAGTCACCGCTCAGGGCGCTGCTTTTCTGGCAGGCCTTGAAGCAGGAATATGGAAGGATAGAGATGCACTCAAAGCCCTGTGCGTTGAAGATAGGACATTTTATCCCAATATGAGCGCCGAAGAAAAGGCTAAGAAATATGCTGGATGGAAGAAAGCGGTGCAGCGCAGCATGAGTTGGATGGATGCGGACTGACTGTTTTATAGCTATTCCAATAAAGGGGTGTTTAGTGAACCGAAGCGCGGGGATAAACCCCTGCGTGCATTCGTTTAAGGATGCCCTTCAATTTATTGAGGGGAGGACGTTACGCTATATAATAACCGCTTATATTGTGAAAAGAGGATTGGAGGTACGAAAAATATGGAGTTTATGGAGGTAATTTCAAAGAGAAGGGCTATCAGGAAGTATAAAAAGGACCCAATTCCTGAGGAGAAGCTACAGAGGCTTTTTCAGGCGTTAAGGCTTGCGCCGTCGGGAAATAATCGTCAACCGTATAGGTTCATATTTGTAAGGGATGAAAGAGTTAGGCGAGAGATTGTGCAGCGTGCGTGTCATCAAGACTTTTTGTATGATGCTCCAATTATCATGGTTGCATGCTGTGAACCTGGCAGGGCGTTTGACACGGCCATTGCGGTTGACCACCTGGTGTTGGCAGCCACCAATGAAGGCCTGGGTACCTGCTGGGTTGGTTGGTTTGATAGGGATGCGGTCAAAGAGATTTTGGGTATAGAGCGCAACATGGATGTACCCATATTGGTTCCAATAGGATACCCAGATGAAAGCCCACCGGCCAGGCCCAGAAAAACATTAGAAGAATTGGTGAAGGTCATGTAAACAGAAACGGCGAATGTTTAATGTTGAACATTCGCCGTTTTATTTAAGATTTGTGGCATCAGATAACCTCCAGGTAATCCCTATCGGGCAGTTCTGGGAATTTGGCTGTGGGAAGCGTTTGATACCAGTATGCTACCGATGCGATATCATCCTGCAGCGGTAGATACCTCCCACCGGACCTCCAGCCCAGTGCTTGTATCGTAACCCTGATGTCACTTTCAAATCTTATGGGGTCCATGATATGCCATCTGTAAAGCCCAAATCTCATCTGTGAACGGTAAAGGCCATCTGGTCTAATGATTTGGGGTAAGCCCGAATATGGTGTGGTAAATTCTTGATATTGGTGTGTTTTTGGGTTTTCAAAGTTGTATGAACCGCCGAAATAATCCTCAGTGCCGGTGCCACAGATGGTAGGATATTCATCGTCGCCATCAAGGAAGAAACTTGAGCGTATTCGCCCCACCCGCATGCAAAGAAGTCGCCTACCGGGCATTCTACCGATGGGATATCTTGGTCGTCCCAGTATATCCGTAATATACTGTGGCGCCAATGCCCTGTAGGGGTCATCCAGATGTGTTGTATAGCCCCGGGGCCTTCAATGTCTGCCAGCACAAACGTTTCACCTGGCTGTATCTTTACAGCAGGTGAAATTTTCCACCCTTTTCCCAGCTCCCTGGCGGCATGGGCTCCTAAACCTTCTTCCGCCCTTGCACCGCCGCCCTACTATTTTACCTTTTCTACATTTTTAAGCAGTATTTCACCCTTTATTTTTACAAGTTGAAGGTCTTTTTGCTTGACTACCTGCGAGAAATCCTGCATTGCGTGGTCTATTCTCTCATTGAGCTCATGGTCCGGCTTTTGCATGCGGGATTTAGCGGTTTGCCATGCCTTCTCCATATTTTCTAGCAAAGCGGCAGCATCCTCCCATTTGCCGGCTTCAGCGTTGATCACGATTTCCTGTAGGTAGTATTTAATCTCCTTGATCTCGGGGGGAGCCTTGTGCCTGTACAGATTGAAAAATTGAGGATAATACTGGTATAGTCCGTTGGCGGCAACCAGCGTTTCTTCTTCGTTGCGCGCCATAATGGTGCTGGTGAGCGTATTGAGCTGCTTCTCAAACTGGGAAATCAACACATCAGGAGCGCCGTCCTTTTTGGCCTGTGGCTCGTAGTTGTTCCAAAGCTCATTCACGGCTTTGATTCTCTTCTCAAAATCTTGCCAGTTTATGGTTAGCTGAGTTTGCTGTACATCCTGATTTTGATTTTTTTGTTGTTTCCCCTGCTGTTGTTGACCCTGTTTTTGTCCGCTCTGGTTAGATTTTTGTTGGCCTTGGTTGCCTTGTTCATCATTATTTTCCTTTTGAGAAGCGTTCATTTGCTGTCGTACCATTTGGGTACGCTGATCTCTCACCTTTTGTATTTGTTGGATCATATTGTCGGTCTCCTTTTCCATTTCGGTGAGGGCCGAGGGCGGATCTTTTTTTTGCTGCTGTTGCTCGTTTTGCCCTTGCTGCTTGTTATTGTTTTGGCCCAGCATTCGGGAGCATGATGTCGAAGATAATATCAGTAGTATTATCGCCAACATGACTACCAATGTTTTACGACCAAGCTTTTGCACCACTATCACCTCGATTATTAGTATTTCCTTTGGATTAAAGTGCATTCTTGTTTTATTCAATGAGCAAGGCAGACTGGTGTGAAACTAAAAAAGTATGATAAAATATTTTTGTATCTGATTGGTATATATTGTATTGATTACATAATCTGAGGAATGTACCTGTTATGTTGTAGTATAGCAATGGAAAAAGGAGGCCTACAGATGAAAACGCGCATTTTGGGAATCATCTTAGCTCTCGCTGGGTTGAACATCATTGCATACGGATTATATATCAAATATGACACATTAACCACCCAACGGAAGATCATAGATCAGTTTGAAAAGATGGTTGACCATGCACATGAAGCCAGCAATGAGGTAAATAATAGTACAGAAATGGTGTTTGAGGACCTTGATGCAAGCGGTGATGCTGACGGTAGAGATCATAATGCAGGCGATGATCTATTGAAAATTGAGGGCATAGATGTTATTGGGGTTATGGAGATACCCAAGATAGACCTTAAAGTGGCTGTGGCAGAAGGAACTGACAAACAAACGCTAAAGAAAGCTGTTGGACATTTTGAAGGCACCGCCATGCCGGGAGAAATAGGCAACTTTGCTGTGGCAGGGCATAGGAGCTACACCTACAATGAGTTTTTCAATAGATTGGATGAGATGGAAATAGGGGATGAAATCAGGGTTAAAACCACAAAAGGGGAATTTGTATATGAGGTAACTGATATTTTTGTGGTAGAGCCGCACGAGGTATGGGTGCTTGATCCAACTCCGGAAGCCACCATTACTCTGGTTACATGTACACCTATAAGGGTGGCCACTCATAGATTGATTGTTAAGGGAAAATTAAAAAACTAATCAGCTGCCTAACAAACATCCAGACTGCAAAAACATATTATAAGCAAAGAATACCCATTAAAGGGTATTCTTTTTGTCTTAGAATTTGCTTGGATGGTGTGCAGGGTAGGGAAAATACGGCTGATCATTGTATGATAGCTAGAACTTAACCTAATGTTGCAATCCTTAATTCCATCCAATCGAAAGCTATCCAATCATCCGGGTTGGCATCGGATGTATTTACGATTTCCACTCGATTGTTTCGCCTCAGATTGGGAATGTTTAGGACCAATTCCCTCCAGTTGTTAAATATGCCTCCTGCCGGTCTTCCGTGAACGAAGGGGACTCTACCATTGAAGACTGTAATGTTGTTGATTGTGATTCTTGCTGCATATCTAGATTCTGCAATATCATAATGATCGTCTAGTACTCCCCGGATTACTAGTTGTGCTCCTCTCAATCCAAAAAGCAATAGAGACGCTGGTATTTGGAAAGTCCATACTCCTCGAGTACCAGTATACAATATATCAGCATTGCCACTTGGATTACCGTAGTTAGGGAATCCTGTTAACTCCTTAAATAGTGTAAGCCTGGTAACTGGCCTATTATCCGACAATACGGGTGGAGGATTCTGTAGAAGGAAATATGGTGCTTGGGCTGTTGTCATGTTGGTTGTCTGATTATACATGGTACCGGAATTATAAGGATAATAGGCTAAATAGTCATTATCGATACCTGGACAAGAGTGGGGCATGCGATTGTATACAAATGGATATCTATGATAACCTAACATTTGTTATTGCCTCCTTTAAACAAAATGGATATTATATTATTATGTATTATTTGGGAGTTTTGCCACATATGCGACAGCTTAATGGGTTTCAATGACGATTAGCCTACTCTTTTGAGGGAAAGTGTCCTTTTATATTTACATAATATGGTATATACAAGTTAAAACTATTATTGATCTCCTATTGTTTAATTAACGAATATACTGTTTAATAGAAATATAAGTAGCATTTAAGGAGGGTATTATGAGTAAGCCGAAAGAGCTGGAACCCAAACAGCTGAAAAAGCAATGGCCTTCTTCATGCTTACCCTTTGAAACCACTGAAGAGCTGGAGCCGCTTCAAGGGATAATAGGGCAAAAACGGGCTGTGAGGGCTATGGAATTTGGCGTTCGGACAAAGGCGCCGGGATACAACATATTTTTAACCGGTATAAGCGGTACTGGTAAAACCACCTATGCCAAGGAGTATATAACCCAAATCACCAAACAGCAGCCCGTACCAGACGATTGGTGTTATGTGTACAATTTCGAAAATCCCAGCCAGCCTGTTGCCATCAGGCTCCCCAGTGGCAAGGGGAAAGAGTTTTTACATGATATGGAAGAGCTCATAGAAGACTTAAAGGCTGAAATTTCCAAGGCGTTTGGCGGCAATGAGTACGAAAACGAAAAAGCGCTCATATATAAAGAGATGCAGGAGAAGAGAAATGAGCTGTTTAACCAATTCAACGAGTATGCCAAACAGCAAGGCTTTCAAGTAAACACCTCCAGTGCCGGCATATACTTTACTCCTATAATAGACGGTCAGCCGTTGGGTGAAGAGGAATACAACAAGCTGGACGAGGAGACAAAAAAGAGCATAAATGAAAGGTTGACACAGATTCAGCTGCAGGCTGTGGAAGTAATAAGGAAAATAAAGGAACTGGAGAAAGAGGCTAAAAACAGGGTAAAGGAGCTAGAAAATCGCATAGGCACGTTTGCTGTAGGCATTCACATCGAAGACATGAAGAAAAAGTATGCTGCATATCCTAAAATTTTGAAATATCTGGACGACCTCATGAAGGATGTGCTGCAGAGCATCAGCAATTTCAAAGAAGGCGAATCGTCAGAAGAGGACAATCCCATTATCCATGCATTAAGGCGAACTGCTGAGAGTGCGCAGCATAAGTACAAGGTAAATCTTTTGGTGGACAACAGCGATAGGGAAGGTGCTCCTGTCATCATCGAGTATAACCCTACGTATAGCACGCTCTTTGGTAGCCTGGAATACGAGAACAAATTGGGTACTATGGTGACCGATTTTACAATGATCAAGCCCGGCGCTATACACCTCGCCAATGGTGGCTATCTTATACTTCAGGCTAAGGACGTCTTGAGCGTTCCTTTCATGTGGGAGGGGCTGAAAAAGGTTCTCAAAACAAAATCAATTACCGTTGAAAGCTTGAGAGATCAATGGGGCCTTATAAGCATGTCGGGTTTGAAGCCCGAACCTATTCCGGTTGATATAAAGGTCGTGCTGGTGGGCAGTGACCTGTTGTTCCAGCTCCTTCATCAGCTGGATGAGGATTTTGCCAAGCTATTTAAGGTTAAAGTGGATTTTGACGATGAAATGGAGGCCAATGAAGAAAATCTGCTGGGTTTGGCCAAATTCATAAGCGGCTATTGCCGTAGAGAGAATCTCAGGCACTTCAGCAGAGATGCCGTACTCAGCGTGGCTGATTACGCTTCGAGGTTGGTGGAACATCAGGAGAAGTTTACTACACGGTTCAATGATATAGTAGAGATAATCGTTGAAGCCAATACCTGGGCAGAAGTTGCTGGGAAAAGCATCGTTACATCCCAAGAGGTCAAAAAAGCGATTGAGGAAAAGGAGTACAGGTCCAGCAAATACGATGAGAAGCTCATGGAGCTGCTCAAAAATGACGTTATCATGGTGGAGACCGAAGGCGAGGCTATAGGTCAAATAAACGGCCTGGCAGTCATCCAACTGGGTGATTACGTGTTTGGCAAGCCAACCAAGATAACGGCGACCACGTTTATGGGGCGCAGCGGAATTGTCAACATTGAAAGGGAAGTGGATATGAGCGGCCGTATCCACAGCAAAGGGGTCATGATTTTGAGCGCCTATATAGGAGAGCAGTATGCCCAGGAGATTCCACTGGCCCTTACTGCCAATATAACGTTCGAGCAGCTTTATAGTGGTATAGAGGGCGATAGCGCATCCAGTGCCGAGCTTTATGCCATACTGTCAAGCTTGGCCGAAGTGCCAATAAAGCAGGGCATAGCCGTTACGGGATCCGTCAATCAAAAGGGGGAAATACAGCCTGTAGGAGGTGTAACCTATAAAATAGAAGGGTTTTTCGAGCTCTGTAAGGCCCGTGGCTTGACGGGAGAACAGGGGGTTATTATTCCTTATCAAAACGTAAAGAATTTGGTGCTGAAGGATGAAGTTATTGAAGCGGTGAAAGAGGGGAAGTTTCACATATATCCCATCAAGACGATAGATGAAGGCGTCGAGATACTGATGGGAATCCCTGCGGGCAAGAAGCTGGAAAACGGATTTTTTGAGAAGGGCACGCTGCATGAAAAAGTATACAATAAGCTCCGTCAGTATGCATTGACCATGGTCAATTTTGGCAAGGAGGAAAAAGAAACCGAAAATTAATATATAAATGGACATTTGCCCGTAATATTTTTGTTAACTTTTTTTAACAGTCTTGTTCTATTTTTTTATGTATTATGTGGTATAGTGTTTTATGGATGTCTTTGTCCAGTTAAAGTCTTCATAGCTGTTTTTATACTTATTTAGTCCACGCATTTTCTAAATTGATGGAATTATGGAGGAGTACATATGGAAGAAACAAATTTAAATGCTGTGGAAATCACCCAGACTAATCCTCGACAAAGCAATGCGCGTCGCATCGCAATAATCTTATTGGTTGTTTTTCTTTTTCTATCTGTTATCTGTCTTGCCGGGTATGGAATTAAGAAGATGATAGATTACAGAAAATGGATTCAGCACATGAGGGAAGTTGTTGAAGTTCCTACTTTTTATCACGGAATATGGGTGGATGACGTCAATTTAGGAGGAATGACGTTTGAAGAGGCGAGTGCTATTCTCCGGCAGAAAGCCAGCGAGAAGCTTGAGAAGATCCGTTTTGATCTGGTATATGGTGATAAGCGCTGGACTTTTACCTATAAAGACATAAACGCTTATACTGATTGGGACATAAAGATTGTCGAGGCCTATGAAGCTGGCAGAAAAGGGACGCTAGAGGAACGCTATAACAGGGTAAAAGAGATAGAGGCTAACGGCCTCAAGTTGCAAACCTCGCTTTATTATAATTTGGACAAAATTAAAGATGATATAGAGGCCATCGCAAAGGAAATCAGCTATGATCCAGTGGATGCCGAAATAAAGTTTTATCCCGACAGAACGGTCAAGTTTGAAATCACCGAAGAAAAACCAGGGCTCTTTCTAGATGCTGAAGAGGTTTTCAATACAATAAAGCAAAGGATGGAAAAAGGGGAATATGGCGAAATAGTGCTGGTCCCAACTGAAGTTGCACCTCGAGTTACCAAAGCTGATTTGCAGAAGCTTACACATCGCATTGTGCAGTTTTCAACAAGTTTGGGAGGTAGCAGCGCTGATCGCAAGCATAATGTGCGTCTGGCTTTAAGCAAGGTGAATGGATACAGGCTGGACCCAGGGGAAGTGCTTTCGTTTAACAAAGTTGTAGGGCCCAGGACGGCCAAGGCGGGTTTCAAACCAGCACCGGTCATTATGCCGGATAAGAGCATGCAGGATGATTACGGTGGGGGGGTATGTCAGGCGTCCAGCACTCTTTACAATGCTGCGCTCAGGGCAAATTTGGAAATAGTTGAGCGGTATCATCATTCGTTCCCTGTGGCATATCTTCCGGCAGGTTTGGATGCCACAGTATCCTACGGAGGAGCGGATTTGAAAATTAAAAACAATAGAGAAACCCCTGTTTTTATTCGGACATTTTCAAGCGGTGATAATGTATATGTAGAAATTTATGGCGAACCATTTCCCAATAATGGGTATATAGAGTGCACTTCTGTTATTAAGGAAGTTGTGCCGGCGCCCCAACCAAAGCGAATTTTAGACAAAGAGGGCAAATATGTAAAACAGCCCGGCGGCGAGTATGAATATGTAAAGTCGAGAAATGGTTACAAGGTGACCAGCTATAAAACCTATTATGAGAACGGTAAAAAAGTCTGGACTAAAGTAATTGCCAATGATTATTATCGCCCAATACAGGGTATTATTTATTACAGACTTAAAGCTGAGGAATAATATGGATTAGTGGTTAAGCTTGTATGAACTAGAGGAGGATTAAACGTGTCCAATACAATAACTGTAAAAGTAAAGGGCGAAGTTAAGATATTCCCAAAGGGTATAACGTTGGAAGAAATAAGCCAGTATTTTTCTGAAAAATATGCTGCGCAAATTGTCGCAGCTAAAGTTAACAACAGGCTCAAGGAACTGACGGAAACTCTGGAAGAAGATTGTGAGGTGGATTTTGTTGACCTTTCCACCGATGATGGTGAGAGAATCTATCTGCGCAGTTTGATATTTGTGTTTATTAGGGCCTGTAAAGAAATATTCCCAGATAGCAGGGTTATAGTAGAGCATTCAATGAATAAGGGAATTTATTGTGAAGTACACGGGAATTTTACCCTTTCTCCCAGGCAGGTGCACAGGATAGAAGAACGAATGAGGGAAATCGTTGCTCTCAATGAACCCTTTGAAAGGTTTGAGGCTACCATAGATGAAGCCAAGCGCATATTTGAGGAGATGGGCTTTAAGGACAAGTTGAAGATTCTGGAGTATCGGCCTGAAAAGACGGTATACCTTTATAGATGTGGATGGATGGTAGACTACCTGTTCGGCTATATGGTTCCGCGGACAGGGTATCTCACAAAGTTTGAATTGAAATTTTACCTTCCGGGGGTGATCATTAGATATCCCAGGAAGGAAAATCCACATGAGCTGCCCGAATTCATAGACAGCCCTAGGTTATCCAGGGTCTTCCGGGAGGCAGAGAAGTGGGGGGTGCAGATCGGGGTAGAGAATGTAGCTGATTTAAATGATGTAATCAAGCGTGGAAAGGCTGGCGAGCTTATCAGAGTATGTGAGGCTTTACACGAGAAGCAGATTGCCCAGATTGCAGACGAGATAGCTGCGCAGAGGGACAGGATACACCTTATCCTCATTGCAGGGCCATCTTCTTCGGGCAAGACTACATTCGCACAGAGGCTGCGGATACAGCTGATGGTAAACGGACTAAATCCAATCCCTATCTCCATAGACAATTATTTCTTGGAAAAAGAATATATTCCATTAGATGAAAACGGCGAAAGGGATGTGGAATCGATTAAGGCCATCGATATAGAATTGTTTAATGAGCATTTGACAAGGATAATCCAGGGGCAGGAGGTTGAGATACCGTATTTTAATTTCGAAAAGGGCAGGCGCGAATATCGAGGGCACAAGATAAGGATTGACGATAATCAGCCTCTCATAGTAGAAGGAATCCACGGTCTCAATGAAGAGCTGACTGTGATGGTGCCAAAGAGGAATAAGTACAAGATATATATAAGCGCACTTACCCAGCTTAACATTGATGACCACAATCGCATCCCTACCACTGATGGCCGGCTTATCCGCAGGATTGTACGGGATTATCAGTTCCGCGGGGCATCTGTGGAGGATACCCTGAAGATGTGGCCTGGGGTTCGCCGTGGGGAGGAAAAGTATATATTTCCTTACCAGGAGCAGGCTGATGTCATGTTCAACTCGGCTTTGACTTATGAGCTTGCTGTTTTGAAGCCGTTTATAGTGCCGCTGCTTGAAAAAATACCCTCTGAGCATCCGTATTATCCAGAGGTGAATCGCCTTAAGAAATTTATAAAGTACTTCCTTGAACTGGATGACAGCGAGGTGCCACGTACTTCGATCCTCAGGGAATTCATAGGCGGAAGCTGCTTTAAAGTATGAATCTTATGATCGGGCTCCTATAAAATCATCAGGAGGAAATTTTATGCAGCCCTATAAATTAAAAGGGAAAATTATATTTGTAACATTATTGGTATTTACATTTTTTTTATGCAGCTGCGGTTTTATTTCCCGAAATCCCATTCAGCATGAACCTAAGGAGAAAAGCGGGCCTAATTGGGAAGTACCCGATAGGCCCGATCATAATATTCAACGGCCTCAGGAAGCTGTGGATGATATAATTCCCAAGCAGAAGCCAACAACTTTGAGTAAAAAGACCGCATTGCTGGTAAGTGCTGTGGGGGATATTATGATACATATGCCCCAGATCAGAGCTGCTGAGATACAGGGCGGCGGTTACGACTTCAAGAGCGTGTTCGAGGAGGTAAAGCAGTACATTGAAAAAGCAGATATCGCCATTGCTAACTTTGAGACCACAGTAGGAACGCCTGAAAGAGGTTACAGCGGCTATCCCCGTTTCAGTGCGCCCCATGAGATACTGGAAGCTTTGCGCTTTGCAGGTTTTGATGTTCTTACCACGGCAAACAATCACTGCCTCGATTGGCTGGAATTTGGGGTTGAGAATACGTTGAATAAGCTGGATGAGTACGGGATATTGCATACCGGGACTGCACGCACCCTTGAGGAAAGCCAAAGATTGTTGATTATAGAAAGGAATTATATAAAAGTAGGTATATTGGCATATACCTACGGAACCAACGGTATGGAAGCTCTTATCCCACCGGACAAGCTATCGTATATGGTGAATTATTTCAACGATTTTGACAAAATACGCCGGGATATAGAACGCATAAAAATGGAAGGAGCAGAGGTAGTTATAGTATGCATGCACTGGGGAAACGAGTATGAGAGAACGCCCAGCGAAGAGCAAAAGGAGCTTGCACAGCAGCTGGCAAACGCCGGAGCAGATATCATCTTTGGAAGCCATCCTCATGTCATTCAACCGATAGAGATAAAGGATGTTGCCTTGGAAGGTGGAATGACTAAAAAGGTAGTCGTTGCATATTCCCTGGGCAATTTCATATCCAACCAAAGGGAACGCTATACCGATAGCGGCGTTATAGTAAACGTTGAGATCGTAAAAGATCATGATGAAAATACTATCACAATATCTAACATCAGTTATATACCTACCTGGGTATACAAATATTACCATAACGGTAAAGCTCAGTACAGGGTTCTTTCTGTGGAAAAATACATAAACGGAGATGGAGAGCTACAAGGGGTAGATGAACAGCGCATACGGGATGTGTGGCATGAGATCACCGGCTTGCTCAACAATATAGAAGTTGAACAGTAGCCAGAATCAATTCTGGTTGACATTTCTATTTTGTCATGTTAAAGTATTAACAGTCATACATAATTATACATGCGTATGAGCATACTAATAAAGTTATTTATTATATAAGCAAGTAAAAACAGCAAACAAGACACTACTATACTATAAAAATTCAAATCCATTTTTTACTGAAGTATCTGTTATAGCTAGGATAGGATATTATTTAAACGTTTGCTTTTAGGTTTACGATGATTTGAAGGTACTGTTCAGAATGAGAAAAAGCAAAAAATCAAAAGTGATAATGCCTGCAATCGGTGTATATGCAGCACAGGGAAATACATTTGAAAAAAATGCAGTTGATGAAATAAGACCGAATCAGTTAAAAGTAGAAACAATTTTGTATCAATCAGGGCCAAACTTAGTTAAATCTACAGAATATTATCAATTGAAATATGTAGGATATGGTCAAGTGGATGGAACATACAATGATAACGGTCGAAGCTTGTACAAAGTGTATATAAGATATTATATACCACATCCAAGTGGCAGTGGTTACATAAAGGACACTGGTTGGCACGGCAGTGATTGGGCTGTATTCGGCCTTGAAAGTGTAACATTGACTTTTTATGACGTAATTGACCCGTTCGCTCCTCCAGTCCGATTTACATATTACTTTGAATATGGCCCATATGGAGGGCCACTGCCTTTAGGTATACCGATGACCACTGCTGAAGCTGTTCAAACTCAGCCCGAGATGTAAAGTAAAATCCTTTTTAATGAAGTCATAAGGTTTTTAAATATTTGCAAAGATAGTTTGGTTTAAGGGGCTTTTTTTATTTTAAGAAAGGAGCCTTAACATGCAATGAGAAACAGGGTTATATTGATAATTTTAACCTTTATATTCTCTATAACATTTATATATTCTTCCTTGTTTACATATTTTCAGATTGATCAGATTTTAACACCACCTTTTGGGCTTAGCAATAACTATGTCAATCTTTGGATCATCTATGAGCCAGATCCTGAAATTGCATTGGACCATGAGAGGGTCAAAAATATCAAGGATAAAATGTATGAAATTGTGAAGGACAAAGAAATTGTCATGATATACGAACATATAGATACCCCGGGTTTGGGGTTGTACGACCCTGTAAATTTCTATGGCACCGAACTATTAAAAGAAGGTGTCATGTTCGCTGCCGGCAAAAATTGCGATATAGTCGTAAGAGAAAATTCCTACTATTACGATTATGCCGTTCGGAGGACAGCCCAAAATTACATAGAAAACATTTTTGGCGCTGAAAGGTTAACCATCAAAGGGGTGTATGATTCTAAACATCCGTTATACAGGCGGGACCATGATTACATATACAATTATTTCAGCGAATATAGCAGCTTAGTAGGCGATTATTACCTTGACTCTGAATCGCCGGATATCCTGAACCAGGTGGTTTCCGATATACAGAGAATGTTACAGGAATATGGATATATCTGTGAGATTACAAGTAAGGGAATGGGGGATGTAAAATTTAGCAAAATTATTTCATCGCTATTTAGCTATTTACCTTATTTGGCAGTGCTCATAGGCTCTATTTTCTTGTGCATAAATATATTTTTGTTTTATTATTTAATTTTATCGAACCAAAAAAAGGTTGTAGAGATACACTCAATATTTGGCGCTACGAAATTCAAGATTTTTTTGAAGTATTCAAAAGAGACACTAGGGTATTTGGCTTTGAGTTCGTTACTATGTGTAATTGTTTATTACCTGGGCTTTACTGATATTATTGCTTCTGATGTACCAATTAAAGCCTTTATACCCATAGTATTTGCAAATATAGTAATCGGATATGCGATATGGACTTTGGCTTTTCTTGTAGGAAGAATATATAAAAATCCGGGATGGTGAAGGGTATGCCTGTACTCATTAAACTTGTATTAAAGGATATCAGAAAAAATAAATGGAAAATCGCCATTTTTGTCTTTCAAATGCTGGTTTTTCTTTTTTTACTTATGTTGGCTTTAGCACAATTCCCAATGATCAGCCAAGGTATAAAGGCAATAAACATCATTAAAATCAGCAACCTGATCAGACAGCAAGAGATTATGAGCTTTAAGGATTACATGAATATATGGTCGGAAATATACATTGACAAAGACATGTATTATTTTTTTGAAGATCTTTTTGATAAAGGTGATAACGCCTATTCCGTAATGGAATCTGCCGAGCCTATTGGGTTTTCGGACAGATTCCCCGATGTGGATGGCGTTGTATTTGCTGTAGGAAAGTTTGACGAGGTTTTTGGATTCGATAAATACAAACCTGAACCAAAGGAAACCTATGTTTTTGTAGGTGCCGATGTAAAAACTATAGATGTAGGGGATCAAATTGAACTGGGGATGTATAACAAGCAGACATACACAGTTGATGCCAGGCTGAAAAAAGGGGAAACCTATTTAAACAAAACTCACTACAGGAGCTTAGATAATAAAGTGCTGGTTTTAACGTCTTTTAGAAATACCACCACATTATACCAATATGTGTCTTTAAGAGAATTGATACCCAACATTCATCTTATAAATCCGGATATACAGCAGATTGATCAGGTGATACAAATGGCAAATAGGACTAAAAAGTTTGCCTTGGTTCCATGGGAAGTCAGTTTAAGAGATGTCATTAAAGCAACTTTTCAGGAGAGCTTTTTGTGGGTAATGCTTTTTGCATGTTTTGTTGTAAGTATGTGTATATTTATGATATGTGGTTTCATTTCCTCCATTTACATGCTGATAGACCACAACTTTGTTGAATACGCCGTGCATCAGATTTACGGCGCCACACCCCAAATGCTCTACTTAAGGATAATTTTATTTGTTATTTTTATCGTTTTACTGCCTGCGGCAATATTTTATAACGTACCGGATATAAATGATTTCATGAAAGTTTCCCCGGAGTTAAAGTGGGTTTGGTGGTTTATGGCCATATTTTTACTTATAATGGTAGTATTGGTATCCGTTTTGGCCATTTTAAGGTTGAGCAAAAAGGATTTAACCGAGTTTTTAAGGAGGGACAGGTAAGTTGATCATTAAGGTTCAAAATATAAAGAAGGAATACATAAGCGGGAGAAGCAAAAATCTGGTTTTAAAAGGCGTGTCCTTTGAGGTCAACAGGGGCGAAAAGGTTGCCATAGTTGGCCCATCGGGTTCGGGGAAAACAACGCTATTGAATATAATAGGGCTTTTAATCCAGCCTACCGAGGGGGAAGTATATTTAGAGGGGAAAAACGTCTCCTCGCTATCCGTTAAAGAAAGGGCCAGGCTGAGAAATAAATTTTTCGGGTACATATTTCAGGAATTTCTTTTGGTGGAGGAGGATACCGTATTTCAAAACATAGAGATACCGCTGCTTTATTCTCCACACAGGACCACAAAACGGAAGCGGAAGGAGATGGTGAGGGAGGTTTTGGAAAAGGTAGGCCTGGAGGTCAAGATAAAAGAGAAGGTGAAGAATTTGTCGGGTGGTGAGAGGCAGAGGGTGGCAATTGCGCGGGCTATAATCAATGACCCCGAAGTAATACTCGCCGATGAGCCAACGGGTTCGCTGGATGTTGAAAATGCCGAAAAGGTGATGAATATATTGGAGGACCTTGTAGCTAAAGGTAAGACGCTGCTGATAGTCACCCACAACGAGCTTATAGCAAAGAGGTGTGACAGGATATTCAAGATCAGCGATGGGCACGTAACTATAACTTAAAAACATCCAAAACTTATCAGCCATGCGGAACATTTCCTGGTATATCTGGAAAACTCAGGACTGGTTTAAGTGTAACAAGTGCGGCTATAAGTCGGATACGGATAAGGTGGAGGCACTAAGCATAGCTACCAGAGTGCTCAATGCTTTCGGGGCATGACCCTGAGAGAAAGAGAAATGCGATATCCTCCCCCTAATTAATTAGGGGGAGGATGTTCACTGCCTTGTAAAATAGAAAACTTGCTGTGAGTGTTTGATAACCAGTTTTAAAATGATGACATATGCGGGGATTAAAAGAGCTTTGCCAATGATTCTGGGCGGTAACAGCGCCAGGTATGCTTTGCCGTGCATTAAGCTCAACCACAGCGTGTTAAGCAGAACGGAAACTGCGGCTGTAACTGAAACTATGGTTATTACAAAGAACCAGTTCCAGTAATTGCGATAGTACCTGGCCATCAAGCCGGGGATTAACCCTGTTAAAGCAGATGTTAAGGTAAATCCCGGAAAATAGGGGCCACCGACCGGACTGATGGCATATCCTATGAGGTCGGACAAGGCGCCGCAGGCTATTCCGTATACAGGTCCCAGCAAAATGCCGCTTAACATTATGGGGACCTCGCCGAAGCTGAGGCGCAGGGCGAAGACGCCCAAGATGTTGATATTACCTGCAAAAAAGCGCGTGAGTATGACGCTTATTGCGGTAAACAGCCCTGTATACGCCATCTTTCTTATGCGGCTTTCCATAAAAAAAGCACCTCCTTTCTCTTTAGATGGCAGAGAATGCCACCTTAAAGAGAACGAAATGCCTTCTCTCATACAAGGTGGCAGCGGATGCGGTACTGCATCGCAGGCCATTTAAGCCTTTCGTCCAGGGGCAACATCCCATCCCCTGGCACTTAACGCGCAGCACCTACTCTGCCTATCCTTTTACTCGGTAGTTATTTTCGCTCCATTATATCAAAAAAAAATTTGGGAGGCAATATGCTCCCGTTAAAAAATATTCCATTAATTTTCAGTTTTTCGGCTGCTTAATTTCATAAATCCAGCAAGTGGATGAATTGACGCATAATCACATAGCTTGTTGGGAAATCGATTTAAATGGGGTGAACGTTATATCCCAGCTTTACTCCGGTTATCTGCGCCATTTCAGGAGTGAGCGCTACCATATCATCTTTGTTTAGCTGATGAATGGAATTTTTCCCAAGACAGCGGAGGGCAATATCCATCTCTTCCTGTAGAGCCTTCAAAAAATTGCTAGCACAGCTGGCGGCTTCGTCTACGTCGAGTAATTCGGTGTGTTTGCCGTTGTAGAGGTAAAGGTCGGTGGGGCTGGCTCCCGCGGGCAATTTATTTAGCTGCGTGTATATAGCTGCAATAGCCACCGGATATCCGATATAAAAAGCATCGGCTCCAAGAGCTTTAGCTTTCAGCATATCCCCGCTATCCCTAAAACCCCCTGCCATAATTAGAGATATCTTGTCCCTGCAATTGTTCTTTTCCAGGTATTCCACTGCGCGCACCAGCGCGTACAGGGTAGGAATGCCGAAATTGTTGATGGTTATTTCTGCGCTCCCTGCTGTTTCACCTTGGGCACCGTCAATTACCACAGCATCGGCACCGGCGTATAGGACAGTATCCAGGTCCTGTTCGATATTTCCCGCTGCAATTTTGATTGCTATCGGAACGCCGCCGGTTAATTCTCGCAGTTCATCCACCTTTCGCTTAAGGTCATCTTTATTGTTTATGTCGGGGAACCGTGTGGGCATTACGGCGTCCTGTCCTTCTTTAAGTTTTAAGTGTTTTCGGAATTCATCTCCGATTAACTTATTCCCTATTTTAAATCCGTCACCCGCACTGGCTCCCTGGCCCATCTTAATTTCGATCATGTCAGCCTGTTTGAGTTCCTCCGGGGCATTGCCCCAGCCTGCACGGTTGTACTGCACCACATAGAGTTTAGCTATGTCGCGCTCTTTTTGCAAAAAGCCTGCCTCGCCCGAATTGGTGGCAGTTCCTATGGATGCAGAGGCTTTGGCCAAGGCTATTTTAAGCTGCAGGCTTATAGAGGCGCCGTAGGCCATGCCTGCGATCATAAATGGCACAGGAAGTATCATGGGTTTTTTAGCGTTTTTCCCTATCACTACCTGGGTGTCCATTTCGGTACCATCTGGAGTTGGAAACATATTTGGGATGAACATCAAGTCCTGAAAATCTTTAAAGTTGAGGGTAGAACCTAAAGGTTGCATGAGGGGTTGCCCGTTTTTTGCCCGCTCGGCAATTCCCATGAATTTTATGAAGGAGTAGTTGTCAACCAGCCAAGGGGCTTTGACCATTTTCATATCGCTCATCTTTTCCAGTATTTGATCCATCAGCCGACTGTACAGATATTGCATTAATGCCATAGCTATCACTCCTTTTATTGGTTTTTTATTTATAGGTCAGTATTTGATACTGTAGAGGATTTTATTCCGCGCAAGGGTTTGATTTCATGAAGAGGTGTGCTAAAATGATAAATAAAGCGGGGATGCTATAAAAAATTTTTAATACTTTGGGAGGAATTCAGTTTGAGCCATTTTTTTGCCTATCTATCAAGGATGAAGTTCATACAGCGCTGGGGCCTTATGAGAAACACCTGCCAGGAAAACATTCAAGAGCACAGCTTGCAGGTGGCCATGATTGCCCACGGATTGGCGGTTATAAAGAACAAGTTCTTCGGTGGCAAGGTCAATCCGGAGAGGGTGACGGCTCTGGCGGTATTCCATGAGGCTTCCGAGGTCATAACCGGCGATTTGGCTACCCCCATCAAATACTTTAATCCTGAGATAAGCAAGGCCTACAAAGAGATCGAAAGGGTTGCTGCGAAGAAGCTGCTGGATATGTTACCCGAAGAGCTAAGGGATGAGTACAGCAGTTTATTTTTTATTGAGGAGGTGGATGCCGAGCACTGGAGGATAGTGAAAGCGGCCGATAAGATATGTGCATATCTAAAATGCGTTGAGGAGATAAAGGCAGGGAATCAGGAGTTTTCAAAGGCCATGAAGGCTATAAAGGCCCAGATAGACCAGATGGATTATCCGGAGGTTAAGTATTTCATGGAGCACTTCGCTCCCAGCTTTTTATTGACGCTGGACGAGTTAAATTAGAAATGGAGGGATGGTCATGCAGGTCTTGGTACTTATATTAAACAAGGTGGATTGCCTAGAGGACATCCTTGAGGGATTTATTGATGTTGGCATAAAAGGTGCAACCGTTATAGACAGCATGGGCATGGCAAGGGTTTTGGGAGAGGATAAGCTGAATAATATACCCATATTTGCTTCTATGAGGATGATTATAAATGAAAGCTATCCATATTAATAAGACTATTTTTGTAGTTCTCAAAGATGAGCAGGTTCTGTTGGCCATAGATGTAATCAAAAGGAAAGTGGGGGATTTGAATAAGCCAGGAGTTGGAATACTCTTTACCATCCCCGTCAACTATGTTGAAGGCATTGCAGAATAAAATTGCAGATAAAATCTAAAACGAGAAGGAGTTGAGAATATGCACACATTGTACTATGTCGCCGTACTCCTATTCGCAGGATTATTGGGAGCGCGGTTGGTATCCAAAGTTAAGTTGCCAAATGTGACGGGATATATTCTGGCTGGGATCGTCGTAGGGCCATTTGTATTGAAGCTGATACCGAAGGATGTCGTTTCGAAGTTCGACATCATTTCAGAAATGGCTCTGGGTTTTATTGCCTATAGCATAGGAAGCCAGTTTAGTTTAGACCTTATAAAGAAAACAGGCAAGAATATTATTATAATCACGGTATTGGAATCTCTGGGAGCTGTTGTAATGGTTTCCCTGTTTATGATTATTGTTTTAAATCAGCCGGTGGCTTTCAGTGTTGTGCTTGGAGCTATTGCTGCGGCTACAGCTCCTGCTGCCACTATTATGGTTATAAGGCAGTATAATGCAAAAGGCCCTTTAGTGGATACTTTGCTCGGCGTAGTAGCTATGGATGACGCAACAGGAATAATCGCTTTTGGATTGTGTATGGCAATTGCTAAACAACTGCTGAGCCCGGAGAAGGCTCCGCTGTGGCAGACTATATTGATGCCACTATGGGAAATAGTGTTTGCACTTATAGTAGGAGGCATTATTGGCCTGGTATTGGTCTATATAGCAGGCAAGGCAAAGGGTGAAGACGAGCTTTTGAGCATAACAACGGCAACAGTGCTGTTTACCGTAGGGATAGCGGAATTTTTTAATGTCTCTACCCTTCTGGCTTGCATGATGTTGGGAACTGTGGCTGCCAATGCTGGCCGCAGGAGTAGTAGGTTACTTTCAATCATTGATAGGATAACTCCACCACTGTTTGTTGCTTTCTTTACAGTATCAGGAGCTGATTTGGATATCAGTGTACTTGTGCGGGTAGGCATAGTGGGGATCGCATATATTCTTGTAAGAGTTATTGGTAAGATGGTGGGAGCATGGCTGGGATGCAAAATTGTACACTATCCAGAGAATATAAGTAGATATTTGGGCTTTACGTTAATTCCACAGGCTGGTGTGGCGATAGGTTTGTCCATATTAGCGCAATCCCAGTTGGAGGCACAAGGTATAGCCATAAGAACCATAATTTTGGCTGCAACTGTAGTATACGAGTTGGTCGGCCCAGTGGTTGCCAAAACAGCGCTGCAAAAAGCGGGAGAAATAAAGGCGTGATCTCTTTATATAATGTGGTTTTTTGTTTCATGTAATTTCGAACATATATTGTGTTTATATTTAACATCTTTTCTGATAAAAAATAAAAACTTTAAAAAAGGGATTTTAATATGAATGTCCAATTTGTATAATAGTAAATGTGGTGCTCTTTTAAAAATATAGCTGTAGGTTTAACAATAGTTTGTTAGGTTGTGTTATTTTTGTGTTATTTTTGTTGTTTTATTTGAAATATGCAACAAAATTTTATCTTCTATAAGTTGGAGATGAATTGCGGGCAAAGGTAAATATACATGACTTAAAGTAGCTGGCGAGTCTGCTGTTGAGCAGATAGGCCAAACTTCTCACAAAGTCACCACCTCTACAGGTGGTTGGTAGTTTACCTGTTATAATTATTAACGGATAAAAGGAGGAATGTATCGGCATGAAAACTTTAAATTTGCTGGCATTTGACTTTGGGGCCAGCAGCGGAAGGGCCATTTTGGGACGGTTTGATGGCAAAAAGCTATCGATAGAGGAGATACACCGGTTTTCAAATGACCCTGTAAAGGTTGGGGGACATACATACTGGGATGTCTTGAGGCTTTTCTGGGAGATGCGGCAAGGATTATTGAAATTTGCCCACAGCGTTGATGGCGAGCTGTCCTCCCTTGGCATCGATACCTGGGGAGTGGATTTTGGCCTTTTGGATTCATCGGGAGAACTGCTGGGCAATCCATATCATTATCGTGATAGCCAGACTGAAGGCATGATGGAAAAGGCTTTTGCAGTTGTATCCAAGGAACAGATTTACGAGTATACCGGCATAGCCTTTCAAAAGTTTAACACCATTTACCAGCTGCTTGCCCTTAAGGAGAGAAACTCCCCTATTTTGGAAAAAGCCGATACGCTGCTGTTTATGCCAGACCTACTGGCTTATTTCCTGACAGGCGAAAAGTCCACTGAGTATACCGAAGCGTCCACCAGCCAGCTTCTGGAGGCCCGCAGCAAAACCTGGTGTACTGACCTTATAAAGGCTTTAGGCTTGCCGGATCACATATTCACTTCGATACAACGGCCCGGAACCATAAGAGGGAACATTGCCTCGCATATAGCCGAGGAGTTGAATATAGGCAGGGTGCCGGTAATCGCGGTTGCCACTCATGATACCGGTTCGGCCGTCGTGGCGGTACCTGCTCTGGAGGACGACTATGTATATTTGAGCAGCGGTACATGGTCATTGATGGGCGTAGAGGTGAAGGAGCCCATTATAAATGAACAGGCGCTTCAGTGGAATTACACCAACGAAGGAGGCGCCGAAAACAGCTACAGGTTTTTGAAGAACATCATGGGGCTCTGGATTATTCAGGAATGCAAGCGGGTATGGGATCGTCAGGGCGAGGTTTATAGCTTCGCACAGCTTGAGGAGATGGCAAGGGGCAGCGAGCCGTTTAAGGCGTTTATCGATCCTGATCATGACGATTTCTATGCGCCCAGCAATATGCCGCAGGCCATTGAAAACTTCTGTGCCAGAACCGGGCAAGCGGTGCCTCAGACCAAGGGCGAGATCCTGCGCTGCGTCTATGAAAGCCTTGCAATGAAATACCGATGGACCATTGAAAGGCTGGAAAAGATATTGAACAGGCCGTTGAAGGTTCTCCACATAGTAGGCGGGGGCACGAAGGATAAGCTGTTGAATCAGTTCACCGCTAATGCCATAAATAGGCCGGTGATATGTGGGCCTACAGAAGCAACCGCTATAGGCAATTTGATGATGCAGGCTAAAGCCTTGGGTGAAGTGGCCAACCTGCGTGACATCAGGCAGATTATCAAGGCTTCTTTCCCAACGGTGGATTACATGCCTCAAGATGTAGAGGCATGGGATGAGGCTTATGAGAGGTTCTTGAAAGTGGTGTGATGTAGAGACTACCACAGCTTACGTATGTGGGTATCGTATCAGAGGTTGTAATCTTTAAAGTAATACTAAGGGGTCAAAGAGAAAGTTACCACCTCTATAAGGTGGCAAAATTTCACTTTTATTGGAGGGTGGATTGATGAATACAGATCAAAAAGCAGGAGCAAAGGTGTGGTACATACCGGATTGTTATTATCCTCCTATAAGCAGTCCGGGGCATTATGTGAGTCACGAAGCCGTATGCGTTCTCAATCCAGGGAAGGAAGACGCTCATATAACCCTGACGCTGTATTTTGAAGATCGGGAGCCCATGAGGGAGTTTCATGCTGTGTGCAAAGCCGAGCGCACCAACCATATACGTCTGGATAAGATAAAGGACGTAAATGGCAACGAGGTTCCCCAGGGCGTACCCTATGCCATAATGGTGGAGAGCGACCAGCCGATAATAGTTCAATATTCCAGGCTGGACACCACACAGGCTGAGATGGCTTTGATGACAACCATGGCCTATCCAGTTAAGTGATTAGAGTTTTTATTTGAAAACGATAAGTGGGTACAAAAGAAATTGGAGGGTGAACAGCGGACAACACAGGCCAATGTACAGTGAGTGCTGATGCAAATGAAGCTTTTGTTTAAGAAGACAGCTTGTAAGGTTTGTAAGGTTGACATTGATAAGATTAAGTCAGCAGCTCTTGATGTTTAATTTTTTAATCGCAATCAAGACTATAAGTTGCAATTCGTGAATTGTATTTAAAATTGCTTGTATAAAAATAAAGTCTAATACAAACAAAACTATTTTAGCAGAAAGGAGAATGTGAGTATGACGAGAGATCAAATATATGCTTTGTGGGAGCAGAGGCAGAAAGACAGGGGTATAGATGTAGAGTGGGTAAAGGAGAGGCTCAAAAACTTTAAGGTGGAGACACCTTCATGGGGATATGGAGATTCGGGGACGAGGTTTAAGGTTTTCAAGCAAAGAGGAGTACCAAGAAACCTGTTTGAGAAGCTGGAGGATGCCGCTCAGGTGCACAAGGTAACCGGGATGTGTCCCACCGTGGCTATTCATATTCCATGGGACAAAGTGGATGACTTTGAAAAAGTAAAGGAATATGCGGCCAGTCTGGGATTGAAGATAGGAGCGGTCAACCCCAACTTATTTCAAGACGATGATTATAAATTCGGGAGCCTTACGAATACCGACGCTGCCGTAAGGAGAAAGGCTATAGACCATATCATGGAATGCATAGAGATTGCTCGAAAAGTCGATTCCAAGATAATCAGCCTGTGGCTTGCCGACGGAACCAATTATCCCGGGCAGGGAGATATCCGTGCGCGCAAGAACTGGCTTGAAGAAGCGCTGTTCGAGGTCGTCAATGCCATGGACAGCGATATGAGGCTTTTGATTGAATACAAATTCTTTGAGCCGGCCTTTTATCACACTGATATAGCCGATTGGGGAATGGCTTATGCCTTTGCCATGAAGCTGGGTGAAAAGGCTCAGGTGCTGGTAGACCTAGGACACCATCCGCTGGGAACCAACGTGGAACACATTGTGGCATTCCTGCTGGATGAAGGAAAGATTGGAGGTTTTCATTTTAACAACAAAAAGTATGCCGATGACGATTTGATAGTGGGCTCCATCAATCCCTATGAGTTGTTCCTGATTTTCAACGAGCTGGTGGCCGCCAGCCTTGATCCTAAGACAGCAAAGACGGCAGAAAATATAGCGTATATGATTGACCAAAGCCACAACATAGAGCCCAAGATACCCGCCATGATCCGCTCGGTGCTGAACGTGCAGACGGCATATGCTAAGGCTTTGCTGGTGAATCGCGAGGTGTTGAAAGAGGCGCAAATGCGCAACGACGTCATGGCGGCAGAGGCTGCAGTGCGTGAGGCCTTTGAATGCGACGTAACGCCTTTGCTTGAAGCGGTGCGTGAAGAGATGGGTTTGGCGCCTGATCCCATGAAGGCATACTTGGAAAGCGGCTATGGCGAAAAGATTTTGCAAAGAGGCATAGGCGGACAGGGTTGGGAATAAAGGTTCATGCCTGTGGACATCAGCAGTTTACAGTTTTACAGCTGTGCTGATGGATGAAGCAGGGGCTTTTTCTTTTTGCGTTTTTATGTTGAGCCTATAAAACTACTGAGGATGCCGGACCATCGTGGAAGACTGTATCCTGCTGAATTTTATGCTGAGCCCATAAAACTTCTGTGGCTGAAAAACCATTGCGACTATGAAGTCATAACTGCACTAAAAAATAACTTGTATGACCTACCTCTATTGCGGACAATGCATAGTAGAAAGTATCATGTCCGTTTTAAAAAGCAATTCCCGCATTATAACATTCATACATATTTGGTTGTATCAGGTTAACATCTTTGGTGCAATAAGTTGCCATCATATAAAAATGTTTTCTTCTATAGCAAGTTTGGTCAACGAAATAAAAAATCCTACATAATCGTGATATAGTTGTTTACATATATTGGCAAATACGAGCGAATATGAGCTTTAGAAAGAGGTGTTTTTGTTGGGGTAATCAAACTAAGCTGGCACGATTATTATGATAAGGTCTATGCATGCTGGTTGGGTAAAAATTGTGGCGGGACGCTGGGTACGCCGCTGGAACGGGCTTATGGCCAGGAAGAGATGTTTGATGTGTGGTGGTATCCACAGCTTAAAGATGGAGGCATGCCCAATGATGATTTAGAGATACAGCTCATATGGCTGAAAGCTTTAGAGGAGCGAGGACCCAATATAAAAGCTCGCGATCTGGCTGAATACTGGTTGGATTGTATCCAATATAATTTCGACGAGTATGGGCTGCATAAAACCAACCTGCGGCTTGGATTATTGCCTCATGTGTCTGGGTATTATAACAACTGGTTTAAAGACTGCATGGGCTGTCCAATACGTTCTGAGATTTGGGCCTGTATAGCACCAGGGAGGCCAAACATAGCCGCAAGATATGCATATGAGGATGCCATCGTGGATCATGCGGGCGGTGAATCGGTGTATGGCGAAATGTTTAACGCTGCTGTAGAGTCGGCTGCGTTTATAATAGATGACCGCGATAAGTTACTGGAAATAGGGTTATCATATATACCTGAGAATTCGCAGACAGCTTTGGCCATAAGGAGCGTTATAGGAACTATGTGCTACATAAATGCTACAGCCCCATAGCTCAATATTCGCCGATCAATTTGGGCTTTCAAACCATAGGGTGGCTGTATGGAGAGAATTTCGCAGACGCCATATGCAAGGCGGTAAACTGCGGCTATGATACCGACTGCACTGGAGCCACATTGGGTTCAATTTTGGGTATAATGTACGGTACCAAAGGCATACCTCAGGAATGGGCGGCACCGCTCAGCGATAAGATAACCACTAACGCTTCATGGGGCGGAATAATCAACTTGGAAGTACCCAAAGACCTGGATAAGCTCACAAGGCGTACTTGTAATATGGGTAAAAGGGTGTTAGCCTACAATAATGCTGAAATTGTCATCGATGATAACCTTACCGATTTGCGAGGTTTGGACGTTTCGGCACTGTATGCATCGGATGATATAGAGTCCCTGTGGAATCTGCCAGCTACGCAGGTGGCCTTCGATATCACCACAATAAAAACGGCAGTGGACTATATGGACCATCCCGTTATAAGGGCAGGAGAGACAAAAAACATAAAGGTGATATTGGAGAACCCGAGGCCTATGGATTTAACAGCCGATGTGAGCATAAATCTGCCACAAGGGTGGAAATGTGAGCCTGATCTTTTAAAAGGCGTAAAGTTACCTGCTAAAGGTAAAACAGAGCTTATTTATCGCATAACTGTAGATGACATCACTTTTATAAACCAGTCCAACCGTGGTAGCATACATATTGAAATAAAGGGGAGGCCGCAGAGCGAAGATATACCGCTGGTGTTGCTGGGCGGTAAGCGCTGGTTGGTATCGCCAGTTGATGCAGACTTCAATCCTCAAAGCGATGATGTTAGACACTGGAGAGCGGTTGATTTTATAGACAATGTTTTGCCGGTGGAACAATACTTCGAAGGAAGACCAGGCAGCATCTACCTCTGTCATTATGTGTACTGCCCAGAAGAGCGAACAGGCCGTGCTGGAGTGTCTTCCAATTGTCCCATGGAGCTGTGGCTTAACGGTAAAAAAGTGCATGAAGCGCTTGAGGAACGCATACCCAGGCCTAACTACAGCGGCGACGGAGCAAGCTATGCTGATGTATCGTTAAAAGAAGGATGGAACCAATTTATTATAAAACTAACCCGTCAGGATAAACCCATAGACGCTCATTTCACATTGGCTACAGGACATCCGTATTATCATGGCATGAGCGATATAGTAGAATGCCGCTTGCCGTGGGAATAAATCGACTCCCTGAGATTTATGTAAATAAATGGTAACTTTAAATTGAGGTCCGTCTTAACTTCCAACCAAAATGTGAGTCAACAAAAATTTCTCCACTTTGGAGACAGTATATTAGCACCGAGATAACGTTATTAAGTAATGTTGCGACTAAAAGTTTAGGGGGTAGACAAAATGCTTGAAGTATATAATTTGAGGTGTGAATATAAGTACAATCCTGTAGGCATTGACGTGAAAAACCCCAGGATAAGCTGGGTCATAAAGTCAGATGAACGAAATGTTCTGCAGACCGCTTACCAGATACAGGTCTCCACAGATGAGGAATTTAAGTGCATCGTGTGGGATACAGGAAAGGTTGACTCCGATGAGTCGATACATGTCGAGTACAAAGGTGAGCCGCTGAAATCACGTACACGGTATTATTACAGAGTACGGGTATGGGATCGGAAGAACAGAGTATCCAAGTGGAGTGAAACGGCTTTTTGGGAAATGGGGCTTTTGGATGCCAGCGAATGGGTTGCCAGCTGGATTACGCCGAATGTGGAAGACGGTTCACCAAACTTACAAGCTTGTCCCATTATGAGAAAGGTCTTTGAAGTCAATGGTAAAGTAAAATCTGCCAGGATATATGCCACCAGCCTCGGCCTGTATGAGCTTCGTTTAAACGGTAAAAGGGTAGGGGATTTCTTCTTTACGCCCGGGTGGACCAGCTATAACAAGCGGCTGCAGTATCAAACCTATGATGTAACCGAGCTGCTTAAACAGGGTCAAAACGCTATTGGCGTTATACTGGGCAATGGATGGTACAAAGGCAACCTTACCTGGGAAGGGCGGAGAAATATATACGGCGATAGGTTGGCGGCTCTTATACAGATGCATATTATTTACGAAGATGGCAGGGAACAGGTGGTTGTGTCGGACAGGAGCTGGAAGGCATCTACGGGTCCCATTCTCATGTCCGAGATCTATCACGGGGAAATCTACGATGCTCGATTAGAAAAGCCGGGCTGGGATGAAGCGAATTACGACGATTCTGATTGGTGCGATGTGGAGGAATTGGATAAACCGAAAGACATAATAGTTGCCCAGGAAGGCCCGCACGTTCGCATTGTTCAACAGATTAAGCCTGTAGCCATTTTAACAACCCCTGCCGGTGAGACGGTTTTGGATATGGGACAGAACATGGTGGGCTGGGTACGTTTTGCGGTAGAAGGGCCGGCTGGGAGCAAGGTGGTGCTGCAGCATGCCGAAGTGTTAGACAAAGATGGCAACTTTTATACTGCAAACTTAAGAAGCGCCAAACAGACGATTGAGTACATATTAAAGGGCGATGGAAGAAGGGAAGCTATGTAGGAGCTACTGCAACTGATTTTATTGCCACGGCTTTCTATGCGTATTCCACAAGTCTGCTTGTAAAAGCCGCCAAAGTTCTCGGTAAGGCTGAGGATGTAGAAGAATACTCAAAGCTGTATGCCAATATAGTGGATGCCTTCAGGAAAGAGTTTGTGACGCCCAACGGCAGGTTGGCGGTTCCAACTCAAACCGCTCATGTGCTTGCCCTTATGTTCAACCTTATAGAAGAAAAGGACCGCAAGCGCACCATCGATACGCTGGTGGACTACATCAAGAAAAATAAATACCATTTGACCACGGGCTTTGTGGGCACGCCCTATCTATGCCATGTGCTGAGCCAGAATGGCTACAGCGACGTGGCTTACAAACTGCTTTTGCAGACCGATTATCCATCATGGCTGTATCAGGTGACCAAGGGTGCAACCACCATTTGGGAGCACTGGGATGGGATAAAACCGGATGGCTCTTTCTGGAGTCCCGACATGAACTCTTTCAACCACTATGCCTATGGCTCCATTGGGGATTGGCTTTATAGGGTGGTGGCTGGAATTGATACGGATGAAGAAAGGCCCGGGTATAAGCACGTATACATCAGGCCAACGCTGGGTGAGGGGTTGACCTATGCAAAGGCCGAGCTAAAATCGATGTACGGAAAGATCAAATCTGAGTGGAGGATACAGGACGGCTGTATAGAAATATCGGTACGCGTGCCTCACAATACAACTGCTACTGTGGTGTTGCCGTTTGCTACATCTGATGCGGTTTATGAGAGCGGCAAAAAATTGACAGAGGCAGAAGGAATATTAGAGCACGAAACAGTTGATGATGGTGTGAAAGTGGAAATAGGATCTGGGGAGTATGCCTTTAGGTATAAAATGCAAAGGTCTGATGTTGCGCTTAAATGATGTTCAATGTACATTAACATTCTACAAATATTACCATGTGTATTTTCGATTTTGCTGCATATAATAAGACTACAAGGACTTGCCACAGGATATTGCTTTTAAGCATATCCAGGCGCTCATACCTTAAGTGGTGAGTCCTTTTTGAGGGGCCTTTGACGACGACGTCGAAGGCCCCTCTTGATTTTTCATTGGTTGCATTATCGCTGAATTTTGTCTATACTTTGTATTAGATGTCTTTTTCAAAAAAGATTTGCTCTTCCTTTGTAAATATGTAGTTTAAAAAACAAGTAAAATTTAGGAAAGATAATGAAAAAAGCGATACGTCTTGTTTTTATCGGGGTTTTGCTATAAATGATGTCAACTCAATGTTATAAAATTTCCTGCAATTTTCTATAGCCATTTGTTTTAATTTTTCATGACCTAAGATTTCAAAAAGATGTATGGCTTTTAAAAGAGAATCTATGTAATTTTCTTTTTTAAGATGATATTCAGCAATTCCTTTTCTAAAGTATAAAAGGCCTAACCCATTTAAAGTTCTGTTTTTTACACAGGTTTTTATTCCTAAATCCGCATAGTAAAGCTCTTTGTTGTAGTCAGAAAGAAGGTGGAAAGAGTAAGAAAGATTGTAGTAAATTCTAACTCTTTCTTCTATATTATCTTGCTCAAGTGATTCCAGACAGAATAGAAACATTTTTATGCATTTTTCAGGTGATTCTTTTTTTTCAATTATAAGGGCTATGTTCATCAGTATCCTAATTTCCATACTGCTGTATACGAAGGAAGTATAGTTGGAAAGAGAAAAATCCGGTACAGTAATTTTCATTGCTTCTATCAATTTTTCTAAAGCTTTTTTATAATCATCATTGACGGTTTTTTCAATAATGGATTCTACCAAAAAAAGGAGTTGTTTTAATAATTGTGTGTAATAAAGGCTCATTTTACCTTCTTGAACTATTTTTTTTAGTTTTTCTACTTCTTTTTTTAATTTGTCAAACTCTCCACCTTCAAGCTTACTCTCAATAGAATTTTTTATTTTACAAAAAGTAGAATAATCCTTTAATCTGTATTTAAGCAAAACTTCATTTAAATCTCTTTTGAGAAGGTTCGTTGTAAAATTAAATGCAACACCCCAAAAAATTATAGAACCATAGTGAGAAATCCTGTATGATATAGATATCCAAAAATCACTAACCATACAGGGAGGTCTCACTATGGCTCAACACAATTGTACCACAAAACGCCGCTCTTTTAAACACCTAAATCCTTACGAGAGAGGAGAAATCGCAGCTTTGCTTAAAGAGGGTAGAAGCATGAGATATATTGCAAGGAAACTTGGCCGAGCTCCAAGTACTATCAGCAAGAGAAGTTAAACGGGGTACTGTTACTCAGTTAAAATCTGATTTGTCCACTTACCAAGCGTATTTCCCTGAAGCAGGCCAGGCTATATATGAAAAGCGGCGTAAAAATTGTGGTTCTAATCTTAAGCTCCCATATGTTAAGGAGTTTATTAAGTTTGCTGAGGAGAAAATGTTGGGTGAGAAAAAGTGGTCTCCAGACAGTATAGTAGGTTATTGTAAAAGGGACCCCAGCTGGAGAGACAAACCGATAGTCTGTACAAAAACATTATATAATTACATAGACAGGGGATATCTTAAGGTACGCAATATCGACTTATTGCTTAAACCAAGGTTAAAACCCAGAAACAAAGTAAAACCGAGAGAGCATAAACGGGTTATGGGGAAAAGCATAGATTTAAGACCTAAGGAAGCAGAAAACAGAGAAGAGTTTGGGCACTGGGAGATAGATACGGTAATAGGCAAACGCTCTAATGATGCAGTACTATTGACACTGACCGAGAGAAAAACCAGATATGAGCTGATATTCTTAGTGGATTCGAAGGACAGTAGAGCAGTAAATAGTGTGTTTATGGAACTTAAAGATAGGTACGGTGAGTTATTTCCCAAGGTATTTCGCAGTATAACAGCTGACAATGGTTCGGAGTTCAGTGAATTATCCAGCATTCTAGAAAGGTACAGGAGTGAAGCATATTTTGCCCATCCATACTCATCATGGGAGAGGGCAAGCAATGAAAGGCAGAATGGGATAATAAGGCGTTTTATTCCAAAGGGTAAAGCGATACGGGAGATAACCTTATCAAAGGTGAAGAAGATAGAAAGGAGGATGAATGAGTATCCGAGGAAAATACTTGGCTATAAAACTCCACAAGAGTGCTTTTATGAAGAACTGTTGCGTATAAGCGCTGACATAAAAGTGGTAGAAGAATTGGTTATAGGCTGCCACAACTGTGCAAGCCAATGTGGTTAACTGTATAATACCGCAGACAACAAGGGACAAACGTAATGATTACGTACAGTTAAGGCCTTTGGGCCAGGTATGCCCAAAGGCTAGGACATGATTATATCATTAGGGATGTTGTCAAGGTCGGGTATTTCTCGCTTATGCTCGAAAATCTCCACCCTTCCCTTGACAACATGATATATTCTATCAAAAGCATAGAGGTAAAAAATGGATATCTATATCATACTTTTTCTTAAAAAGTGTTGCATTTAATATTGCAATTTTCATTTCGAGGACAATATTAAAAATGTAGTTGACAAAATAACACGTTCGTATTAGAATACTTGCCAAGTAATACAAATTAAAATAACAAGTTCTTATCGAGGGTGGCGGAGGGACTGGCGCAGTGAAGCACGGCAACCTGTAACTACAAGGTGTCAAATCCAGCGGTGTCTTACACCGAAAGATGAGAAAGGATAGCCTCTTTCTTCTTTAGAAGAGGTTTTTATTTTGACCTCTGCTAGTATTAAAGAGGCTTTTTTGTTAATTAAATATTCAAATAAAATAATGATTGCCTTATACTTTTTTTATATTTTGTGAAAATGGAGGGCAACCGTGATTGAAATACAGAATTTATCAAAATGCTTTCAAAATGGCAATGAATGTATATGGGCAATAAAGAATGTTAGTTTCCATGTAAACAGGGGAGAAATTTTCGGGATCATCGGATTGAGTGGAGCTGGAAAGTCTACCCTGATAAGGTGTTTAAACAGGTTGGAGGAGCCAACCCAGGGGAGAATTATCATTGACGGAGTAGATATAACAGCTCTTGATAAAAGAGAGCTAAGAGCAAAAAGAAAAGATATCGGGATGATATTCCAGCATTTTAATTTATTGTCGCAAAAGACTACCTATGAAAACATTGCTCTCCCGCTGGAATTAGCCGGTCTAGACAAGAAAGAGATAAATTCAAGGGTAAATGAGTTGTTGGAATATGTTGGTTTAAGAGATAAGAGGAATGCTTATCCCTCCCAGCTAAGCGGGGGGCAGAAACAACGGGTTGCAATCGCTAGGGCTTTGGCCAATAATCCTAAGATTTTGCTGAGCGATGAAGCCACGTCGGCTCTAGATCCCAAAACCACAAAATCCATTTTAGAGCTTTTAAATAGGATACGCAACGAGCTGGGTCTAACCATAGTTATGATTACCCATCAAATAGAGGTGGTTAAGGATATATGTGACAGGGTGGCAATAATGGAAAATGGCGAGATAGTAGAAATAAATACCGTTGAAGAGCTATTTAGACGGCCTAAATCTAAAACCGCCAAGGCGTTTATCAGCAGCCTGAAATCCGATGTGCAGGAGGAATTTGTAATACCGGAGGAGTTTAATGGCAGGGTTGTAAGGCTAAGCTTTTGGGGCGATAATGCAAAAAAACCTATTGTTTCGCATATGATTAAAAAGTTCAACATCGATGTAAATATTTTGTCTGGTAATATCAGTCAGTTGATGAGCACAAGTGCGGGGCATCTGATCGTTGAATTAGTGGGTGAGGATGGGGAGATACAAGCCGCGATAGATTACTTGAAGAGTCAGGATGTGGACGTGGAGGTGATGTAAGTGCTGGAATTGATCATTCCTTCCTTGCTTCAGACAGTGTATATGGTATTTTTCTCTACCGTTTTTTCTCTGCTTCTGGGGTTCCCTATGGGAGTGCTATTGGTGATAACCGAAAAAGGAGGTATCTGGGAAAAACCCACATTATACAGGATATTGGATGGTATCATAAATGTTTTGCGCTCCTTTCCATTTCTAATACTCATGGTTTTGCTTTTTCCTTTGTCTAGGTTGATAGTGGGCAAAACTATTGGAACCACTGCGACAATAGTGCCATTATCGGTTGCAGCGGCGCCTTTCGTTGCCAGGGTTATAGAGACTTCCCTGAAAGAAGTCGATAAAGGAGTAATAGAATTTGGGCAGTCTATTGGAGCAACCGTTCCCCAAATAATTTTCAAAATACTCATACCCGAGGCAATGCCGTCATTGATAATGGGGGTAACGTTAACGATAGTCAACTTAATTGGGTATTCGGCCATGGCAGGTGCTATTGGAGGAGGCGGCCTGGGGGATTTGGCCATTAGATATGGTTTATATAGATTTCAAACGGATGTAATGGTGGTTTCAGTCGTGGTAATAGTAATTTTGGTTCAAGGGGTCCAATTTTTAGGAAATAAATTGGCCTCAAGAATAAATAAAAAATAACATGATAGGGAGGGGATGAAATTGAAAAGAATACTCGTTGTGTTGATTGCAGGTTTGCTGATTCTTTCTCTTGTGGGGTGTGCCCAGAATAAAGGTAATGAAAATTTGATAAGAATTGGAGTATCGCCCGAACCCCATGCTAAAATAATAGAGCTTATAAAGGAAGATTTGGAAAAGCAGGGCATAAAAGTGGAGATAATTGAATTCACCGATTACGTTAAACCAAACCTTGCCCTTGCCGAGGGAGAATTGGATGCAAACTTTTTTCAACATGAACCTTACATGAACAAATTTAAAGAAGAGAATAACCTTGATATTGTATCCATTGGCGGGGTACATATTGAACCCATGGGGCTTTATTCTTCAAAGTACAGTTCAATTGATGAATTGAAGGACAATTGCGAGATTGCCATACCCAATGACCCCACCAATGGAGGAAGGGCACTGCTGCTTCTGCAGAAGTACGGTTTAATAAAATTAAGAGAGGGAGCCGATACACTTGCCACCGAAAATGATATTATAGAAAATCCCAAAAATATAAAGTTTATTCCATTGGAAGCTGCTCAGTTACCGAGGGTGCTAAACGATGTAGATGGTGCCGTTATAAACGGTAATTTTGCCCTGGAAGCTGGATTGGTACCCACAAAAGATGCACTTATTTTAGAAGATAAGGATTCTCCCCATGCCAATATAGTGGCGGTGAGAGCCGGTGAAGAAAAACAGGAGAAGTTCAAAAAACTGATGGAAGTTTTGCGCAGCGAAAAAGTTAGAAAGTTTATTGAAGAAAATTATAATGGTGGTGTAATACCTGCGTTTTAGCAGTTTTCAAGATTTCTGTTGTTTGCTCCGAAATTTTTTATATCTTTAGCTTTTCTCGGTTAGAGGTCGGCTTTCCATCCTTGAGGTTTTTAATTATATCAAAGAGAATGGAGGCGGCCTCTACTTTTCTATGATTTCTTTACTTCCCATATTCTCAAACAGCCGTTGAATGGGGAAAATATCTTTATACCTATTTGAATTCTCCCCAAAATACCGCTTGACAATTTAATGAAGATAGGCTAATATAATAATGCGAGCTGCGAGACGGGGCGTTAACTCAACTGGTAGAGTGCCATCTTGACGTGGTGGAAGTTACAGGTTCGAGTCCTGTACGCCCCACCAAAATGAGAGGGAGGGAAAAGACCTCCCTCTTAATTTTTTTCATTTAAGCTAAAACTCAATTTACTGCAGAGGTAGTGCAAATGCTCGATTTCATATGATATAATTTTTATTAGGAAACCATTTTTTGCTTTATATTTGGTTAAAAGGGTTATCAAACATAGCGATTTTTTGATATCTGGTAAAGCCAATTAAAAGAATATATATGGGGAGGGGTTCTCACCGTGTACAGCCAGGAAGATTTGCAACAAACCGGGAAACAATTGAAGCGCATAATCATTTTGCTTGGTGCTGTTTTGATTGCCTTTCTGGTCATTTCCATTGTACTGGCCAATATGGTCAACAATACTTTGGGCATGATAATATTGTTGATTGGAATATGCCTCGATATTTTTATCTGGGGCATGTACGGCAGCCAGGTGTTGGCATATTATAGATTCCTTGGGGATATGTTTACTGGACGGCAGAGGGTTGAATCGGGCGTAGTGAAAAGGGTTGGCACCCAGCCTGTTTACAAGGACAACAAACTCTACTATTATGAAGTTTTGATTGAGAACGATGGAGTAGAACAGATGTTGCTTGTAGATGCCAATAAGCCTTTGCCCAATATACAGGTGGGCCAAAAATACGAGTTTAAAGTTTTCCAAAATTTTGTGATAGACATATTAAGCGGGCCTACTGTATAAAAAATTGAGGAGCATAATGCTCCTTTTTTATTTGTCAGTCACCTTGAACGGTTTGGCTGGTATATCCCAACACGTCGCCCTCTTGGTCCAGGTATACCGTAAAGCATTTGTTGTATTCAGGGCTCAAGGGCTTTGAAGGTGGATAAAACACTATCTTTAAATAATCTCCCTTATAAGTTATGCGGTTGCCTTTTGGATCTGTGTATATTACCGTTTCGGTGTCACAGTGATGAATGGATATTTCGGTTTCTTCAAAAGCTACTTTTTCACCATGGCCTTTGAGGTGATCGGTGGCCCTTTTTATGATTTCTAGATCGGTCATAGACATTATGGCGGAATATCCCTCCTGTGCTTCATCATTATAATCATCGTTGGTATGAGATACATCCAAAGCAAGGGGCGGCCTGGCGCTACATCCAATCATAAATGCGGCGAGAAAAAGTATTATGGGAATTACGTATTTTCTATTCTTCATCGGCACCATCTCCCCAATAGATTCTCATTTTAATCCTATGCTTTACATTCGCAAAAAAGAATTTTCAACTATCAATAGTGCATGATAAAATAGTAAGGAGATACAGATGAACGGGAGGAGTTTTATGAAGATATGTTTTTCTACATTGGGATGTCCGGATTGGTCATGGGAGGAAATCCTGGCTGCAGCCAAGGATCTGGGATATGATGGTATAGAGCTCAGAGGTCTGGGGAATGAGATTTACGTGCCCAAGGCTAAGCCATTTCTTCCTGAAAACATACAGACGTCAAAACGTCAGTTATTGGACAAAGGGCTGGAGATTTCTTGCATCACTTCCTCGTGTTATTTACACGAAAAGGATGCGGAATCATATATACAGGAAGGTATGGAATACATCGACTTGGCCGAGCAACTGAATGCTCCATTTGTCAGGGTACTGGGAGACAGCGAACCTTCCCCGAAGGCGCCGGTGGATGTAAAGCAGGTGATCAGGATGCTCAAGGTGTTGGGAGATTATGCATCTCAAAAAGGGGTAATGGTACTGCTTGAAACCAACGGGGTGTTTGCCAATTCGAGCGTGATGATAAAGACCATGGAAGAGGTTCAACATCCGTATGTTGGGGTGCTGTGGGACGTTCATCATCCATACAGGTTTATGGGCGAGTCGGTATTCTTGACATATAACAGGCTTAAAAGGTATATTCGCCATGTTCACGTGAAGGATTCGCTAATGGAAAAGGGCAGGGTCAGGTACTGCCTCATTGGTCAGGGCGATATTCCCATAAAGGAAGCAATTGATCTGCTGCTACAGGATGATTACAAAGGGTATATTTCTCTGGAGTGGCTTAAACGCTGGTATTACGACCTGGAGGAACCGGGCATCGTATTCTCCCATTTTATACATGCAATCAGGGGCATGTTAAAGTGAGTAAGTGTGCGGTTTATGAGCGGTAATAGGGGATTCATAGGTTTTGCAATAAAAACATCGCAAGTATTCCCACCACTATGGTGAGGAATAAATTTTTGGTCCTGATTGCCACAAAAAAACAGGGAATAGATGCTATAAAGGCGTTGTTGTCAAGTCCGATAGAAAGCTCATCCTGCGGCGCTAGGATGGCGGGAGTCAGCAGCGCAGACAGTACAGCTACTGGTATAAACTGCAGCCATTTTAAGAACAGCGGTGGCAGTTTAACTTTTGACAGCAGCACCATAGGCAACATCCTGGGCAAATAGGTTACAAGGCTCATTCCGATGATGATAAGGATAACTTTTTGCTCCATAGTTCCGTGCTCACTCCTATCGTTGCGGCTAATACCGTAGCTATGATGACATTCCAGCTACCTCCTACTGTTGCTGTTATAAACAGCGAAAAAGCTGCCGAACAAACTGCTACAAGTATATCCCTTTTATCCTTTATATGCATGCACAGCAGGGCTATAAACATCGCCGATAGGGCATAGTCCATACCCCAGCGGGCAGGGTCGGGTATCAGATTGCCAAGTATGCCGCCTACAACCGTGCTAATTACCCATGCCGCATAACAGATAGTATGCAACCCCACAAAGAAAGAGGTAGAAGGCACGTGCTCTTTTAAATGAGTGATATCCACGGCATAGGTTTCATCCGTCAGCCCAAAGGATATGATGGCCTGAACAAGTGACGGTACTTTTTTGAAGTAGGGCGATAACGAGGCGCTCATGAGCATATGCCGTAGGTTCACGAGAAATACGGTAAAGATTATGGAGGCGGCATTGACGCCTGACGCTATCATGGCTGTGGCGATAAACTGGGATGCACCGGCATATACCATGAACGACATCAAGAATATTTCAAAGATTGATAGGCCTTGTTGGTTTGCTAGTATTCCAAAGGCCATGCCAATTGGAATATAACCTAGCACAACGGGAACAGACTTTTTAATGCCAATTACAAAATTATCATTTATCACGGATCTCTCACCTGTTTTCCTGCATATCGTTGTACGGCAATCTACATTTTTGCACGGTAACTGCAAATGAAATTTTATCATAGTGTACACGAAAAAAACAATCAGGTCAAGCTCAAACGTCCAGTTTATTTTTATTACCTACCTAAATTTCGTACAAGCCCATAAAGAAAAAATATATAACCGAGTCTCCACATGTAAAAAAATAGGCAATTTAATTACATTTATTACCAAAATGATTATTGAATTTTATGTCGAATATATATCCCCTGTAGAAAGATGCAGGGGTGATTGTGAATGGATATAAACGATGTTAAGAGCATTATAGCATACAATGCCTCCAGTATACCAGTATTGTTTGAGATGTGCCGTATTGCAAAGATAGCAGAAACTGTCAACGATATGGTGGAGTGGAAGTCTTAAATTTTAGATTTCACCAGGATTTTTAATAGAAGTATTGGTAGTAACTATAATGCATAGGAGACAGCCTTTATGGAAAATTGAAGAGTATTGGAGAAAACAAAAGCTTGAATTCATGTTAGAGGGTAGCGGTATTACAGTGGAACAATTAAACGATGATGCATTTGCTCGTGCTTTAGACATTCTGCGACTGTATCTTCATATGAATCGTTAAGGCAGCTGGAGGGTATACGGTTTATATCACGTTTACCTGAGAACTTTTCGTGTGTTTCAGAGTGGAAAGAGAAGGCGTGGCAGGGGGTAAATTGGGAAGAAGTAGGGACATTAAGTGAGTCTTCACGTAAGGGAGCAGCAGAATACAGGATTTATGAATTTGTGGAGGCTATAGATGGGAAGCCATATCGATTTGTATTAGTTCATACAAATTCGTTAAGGGAGCAGAAAACAAAGACATTGCAGAAGCGCTGGGAGAAAGAGAAGAGGGAGCTTGAGAAGGAGGCTAAGCGTATAGGCAAGACATTTATGGCAGAGATACAAAACGGCAGCAAAACGCCTCAAGTGGCTATAAGCGAGATAGCACAGCAGGCCCAGACATTGTTGGACAACGCTCTTAAGAAGAAACCTGAGGAGCTCATAAAAACCGAAGAGTCAGCAGAATAAGCTAAAGAGGTCTTCTGCTCGTGTGGGCAGAAGACCTCTCTACAAGTTAAACAATTTTATATTGATTTTTATGACAACTTGTAGTAAAAGTAAGGGGAAAGGGGTGTATTCGCCATGAAACGTGGTATGAATATAGGTGATGCTCTCGAAGCACCTATTGAAGGTGAATGGGGCGTTACTATAAAAGAGGATAGAAATATCATCGCTACATTTCACTATTACACCCCATTTTGGTTTACCCACCAAGGAGCAGGGTGGGTGAATCCATCGCCACCTGTCGGTAAAAAATGGGAGGGTTTTAACGAGCAGAAGCAGTTTATAGAAGATGAGCTTGATAAAGCGGTTAACTGGGCAAAGAAACATGGAAGGCAGCTCTTTATGGGTGAGTTTGGAGCGTACAGCAAAAAAAAACTGCTTAGCTTTTTTATCGCTGTGGCTATGTCGGTTGCTCTTACGCTGACGGCATGTGATAAGGGAGATGAAGCCAAATTGCCCACAGAAGGAAATGCAAACGAGGTTGGCGATGATAAGGAAAGTGAAGCTGGTGACGGTAAGGAGCCATAATGCACCCCCATCACAGGCCCTCGGCAGCCGATGGTATAGGGCAACCGGTACCCGGTATGCTGTCGGGTGGCCCCAACAGTAGGAGGCAAGATCCTACGGCGCAAGAGAAAATACCGGTTGGTACACCGCCAGCAAAAGCTTTTATTGATGATGCAGGCAGCTATTCTACCAATGAAATTGCTATATATTGGAACTCTCCAGCTGTCTTTGTAGCTGCTTATTTTGATAAATAAGCACGAAGGTGTTGAATATGATAAAGCATATTATTGCTATTTCCATAGCTTTAATTCTGCTGCTTACAGGCTGTGGCAGTGGGTCTGATAAAAATACTGATCAGGCTGAGACAATAGGTGAAGAGGGGGGTCAGAATATGATACAAGATATACCATCTTTAAAGGAGGTCTATAGAGATTATTTTCCTATAGGTACAGCTGTAAGTGCTGATGCAGTATCAAAAAGCCCTGATAAAGAGCTTATAGCTAAACATTTTAATACGCTTACACCTGAGAATGCGATGAAATTCCAACCTATACATCCTGAGGACGGCGTATATAATTTCGAACACGCAGATAGGATTGTAGAGTTTGCACTGCAAAACGGTATGAGGGTGGTCGGGCATACTCTTATTTGGCATCAGCAGACGCCCGACTGGGTATTCAAGGATGCCAATGGAAAACTTGTAAGCAGAGAAGTGCTCTTAGAGAGGATGGAGGAGCATATAAAGACAGTGGTTGGGCGTTATAGGGGTAAGGTATATGGTTGGGATGTGGTAAACGAGGCCATAGCTGACTCGCCTCCTTATGATTTACGGGATACCATGTGGAGAAGGATTATAGGAGATGATTATATCGAATGGGCTTTTAAGTTTGCCCATGAAGCCGATCCCGAAGCCGAACTGTATTATAATGATTACAACACGGAAACGCCCGGTAAAAGGGAGGCTATATACAACCTTGTAAAAGGGCTTAAAGAAAAAGGTATTCGCATAGATGCTGTGGGTATGCAGTCGCATATAAACATCTATTATCCTTCTATACAGGAAGTCGAGAATTCTATAAAGAAATTTGCTTCACTTGGAATAAAGGTAAACATAAGCGAACTAGATATGGACGTGTATAAATGGGATGACAGGGAGGATAGATACAGAGGTGGCGTGCCGGATGATATATTGCAATTGCAGGCTGATCGGTATGGTGAGCTATTCGGGTTATACAGGCGCTATAAAGATGTTATAGGCCGTGTTACTTTTTGGGGATATTATGATGGCGGATCGTGGCTGAATAACTTTCCGGTTAAGGGTCGAACCAATTACCCGTTGCTCTTTGATAGACAGTTTAAGCCCAAGCCTGCTTTTTGGAGCGTAGTAAACTTTGATTTGTAAACTGTCAAAAAGGCTCTCATCTAAACTGATGAGAGCCTTTAAAAGTTTTATGTCAAATTGCTGCGCTTTTATGGTAGAATATTTATGTAATGTACACACGTGGTTTAATATATGGATACTGTAAGAACAAATAGTTAATATAGAAAAATGAGGTAGGTAGAAGTATGAGAACAATACAAGCTGTGTTTGCTGCAATGCTTGTTGTAATTTTAGCTATCAACCTGGTAGCTATTGGGCTTAGCATTGCGTTTAGCATCACTTTTTTGTGCCTGGAATTTTACGATGAGGTTTTCCAAAAAACTCAATTTTACGGCCAAATCAGGCAGTGGCTTTTTAATAGAGTGAACACCGAGCTGCCCAATGGCCATGAAGCGCTTCCTTACCTTGAAAAAGCCATGACAGAAGATTGGCTGAGGGATGAAGTATTGTTCTTGGGCGGACATCTGTTTAGGTTTTTAAAAGGCAAAAGCGATCAGCTACCGGTTATACCGCTGTACAAATTGTTTGATCGTTTGGATGATTGCATGAGCCAAGCCCAGCTTGAAAATAGGGATAAGATAATCAATTACTGGTTTGGTCCAATACCCCAACGTGTACGTTTCCAGGATATTTTATCAGTGGAGTTTTTCTGGGTCATTCGTCAATTTGTAAGGGCTTTTAAATGGCTATCGTGGGGGACCGTTGCCATATTTTTGGCCCTGGCCGGGATTTTGGTTGTGGTTGTAAAGGGAATAAAACAATCATTGGTTTGGATAGGTGCCTCAATGGCGGCAGCCGGGGGAGTGATGTTGGAACTATCGTTGGCCACAAAGTGGATATTGTTAAGCAATGGAATGATACCGCAATGGGCGTCAAGCATTGCATTGCTCAAGTTTCCGTCCCATGCTATCGAATTGCTGCTGAGGACCTTTGTGGAGCATTTCCTGCTGAGGATCAATTTGATAGCCTTATTGCTGTTGCTCGCCGGAGCCGTCCTTATAACCTTCTGTAATTTTGATAGGGAATTGACCGTTATAAAATAAATTTTTTATTTTTTTAAAATTTTTAGAAGGAATAAAGGGTGTGATATCGAATATATATTTTATGCAAACGATTGTACAAACCTTTGCAAAGAGGGAGGTCAACTATAGTGGGAACGCATGAAAGATTTCAACTGAAGAGCGTGGAGGACCTGTCTGACAAGATAAGGGCGCTGGGGATACATATGCCTGTATCCGTCGATATCGATGCGCTGCGACAACCTGTCAGGCTGGGTGACAGGGTCATTCCAAATTCCATGGCTATACAGCCGATGGAGGGCTGCGATGGAACGGCTGCAGGGGAGCCGGATGAGCTAACCTTTAGGCGTTATCGGCGTTTTGCATCCGGTGGTGCCGGGCTCATATGGATTGAGGCGACTGCCGTTGTGCCCGAGGGTAGAGCCAATCCGCGGCAGCTGTATCTGTGCCGCCAAAACAAGGATGGATTTGCACGGCTCCTTGATACTATAATGGAGACTGCAAAAGCGCATTTTGGGCCTGATCATCGCCCTTATACCGTTATCCAGCTTACCCATTCCGGACGATACAGCAAGCCGGAGGGTAGACCCGCTCCCATAATCGCTGCCAGAAACCCATATCTCGACGGCAATCTTCCCGATGACTATCCCGTGATTTTGGATGAGCAACTGAAGGAGTTGGAGGACAGGTTTGTTGAAGCGGCTGAACTGGCCAGCGAAATCGGGTTTGATGCTGTGGATATCAAGAGCTGTCACAGGTATTTGAACTCGGAGCTTTTATCGGCATTTACCAGAGAAGGCAATTACGGAGGGAGCTTTGAGAACCGAACCCGTTTCCTCATAAATATAGTCGACAAGATCAAACAGCGCCTTGGCGATGCCATCGATGTCACCCTTAGGCTCAATGTCTATGATGCCATACCTTATCCCTATGGATGGGGAGTGGATAAGGAAGACCACAGGAAGCCTGACCTGACTGAACCCATACGGCTTGTTAAAATTCTACGGGACAAAGGCATCAAGATGGTCAACATAACCTGCGGCAATCCTTATTATAATCCCCACGTCAACAGGCCTTATGACAGTGGTCCATATATCCCACTCGAACACCCGCTTGAGGGCGTTGCCAGGATGCTCGGCGTTGCAAAGAAGATTCAGGACAGCGTACCTGATATAGTCGTGCTGTCGTCGGGGCTCAGCTGGCTTCGCCATCTATCGCCCTACACAGCTGCCGGGGGCATTAAAGAAGGGTGGTTCAAGATAGCAGGGTTTGGGCGAATGGCATTTGCCTATCCCGATTTCGCAAGGGATGTCCTCGAGAAGGGGGCATTGGACGAGAAAAAGTGCTGCATTGCCTGCGGGAAGTGCTCGGAGATAATGAGGGATGGTGGCAAAGCCGGCTGTGTCATAAGGGATGCTGAGGTTTACGCTCCCATATACAAAGCTGGAAGGGAAGGTAAACCGCCTATACAGAGCAATAGGCTGGCCGAACATGTGTAAAATTCATATATAGGAGGGCGTGATGGTGTATGAAGCGTTTTAAATGCGATGTGTTGGTTGTAGGCGGGGGAGGAGCGGCGCTCAGGGCTGCAATTGCAGCCAGAGAGCTTGACCCTGAATGCAGGGTGATCCTGGTTACAAAAGGCAAGCTGGGTACCACAGGCACCACTGCCAATTCGTGTTCGGACAGAATGGCGTTCCATGCTACACTGCCTCATACCGAACCGGGGGGAGAGGATGCATGGAAGTATCACGCAGATGATATTTACAGGCTGGGCGGCAGGGTTTCGGATTACGACCTCGCGGTTATATTGGCTAAAAAATCCTGTGAGGCCTTTGAATATTTGGACTCCCTCGGCGTGCCGTTTGTAAAGAAGAACGGCAAGGCCCACCAATTTGTCACCGATGGTTCGAAATACGCCAGGGCCTGTTATACCGGGCCTAAAACGGCCATCCATATTGAAGAGGCTCTGGTCAGAAGGGCCAGGGAACTGGACCTTGAAGTTGTTGAAAACAGCATGATAGTGAGCCTCCTGGTGGAGGACGGGGAGATAGCAGGTGCCATTGGAGTTGACGAGGCGGACGAGATACTCCTCTTTGATACGCCTGCAGTTGTGTTGGGCGCCGGCGGCGGGGGAGAGGTTTTTGAACACAACGTGTATCCGCCCGGTGCAACAGGTGACGGGTATGCCCTGGCGCTGCGGGCCGGTGCATCTCTGGTAAACATGGAATTCGTGCAGATCGGTTTGTCGTCTGTAAAGACCAAGCTGGCGTGTTCAGGAAGCCTCATGAGGGCAGTACCGCGTTTTGTAAACGACCATGGGGAGGAGTTTTTGATCAAGTATTTCCCCGAGGGCACCACATGGATGGAGGTACACAACGTCGTATTTGAGAAGGGCGCCAGCTGGCCTGTATCCTGTGAGCATGCCTCCAGCCAGATAGACATCGCCGTATTTAAGGAGATAATGAAGGGTAGGCGTGTATATCTTGACTTCTCCACAAATCCGCAGGGATTTCAGTTTGACCAGCTGAAAACCGAAAATCGGCAGCGGTATGCACAAGAGATCAACAATACTATGCCCGATGATCAGCGGGAAATCAGTCCATTGGCGCGCCTTAAGGAGATCAATCCCGCGTCTATACAGTGGCTCAAGGACAACGGGATTGACCTTGAACAAGGTGAAATGATAGAGATAGTACCAGCTGCACAGCATTTCCAGGGCGGCGTTAAGATAAGGGAAAAGGGTAATACCGAGGTGAGGGGCTTGTTTGCTGCCGGGGAGTGCGCTGGGGGGCAGCATGGTGCCAACCGGCCTGGTGGCAATGCTCTTCTGGACTGTCAGGTGTTTGGCAAGATCGCCGGTGAAGAGGCGGTACGCTACGCAAAATCGGTTTTGCCGAAGAAAAAGGCGATTACAGATAAGATGTGCGAGGGGCTACAAAAGGAAGGGCTTATTCTTGTGTACAATGGCGCGGCTGGTGCTGCCAAGGCGGGTGAGGGCGCCGGAAGAAGCATCTATGCCTCTGAACTCAAACGGGAGATTCAAAAGTTGATGGTACGCTATGTCTCGATAGTTCGCACGTATGAGGGACTTTCCAGTGCATGGCAGCGATTGGAGGAACTGGAGCAGTATGAGGTGAAGCGCGGGAACCTTGGCCTTATAGAATACTACGAGTGCCTCAACCTTTTGCTGGTGGCCAAGGCCATGGTTCTGGCGTCTATGCAGCGCCACGAGAGCAGGGGCCCGCATCTCTTCTTCGAATCAGAGGATGACTTGAGGCCTGTGCCCGGCAATCCAGATTATGAGAAGTACTTTGTTATAAGATACAAAGGTAATGAGCTTGTGGCCGAGGCTCAGGACCCTGTAAGACCAGATGATAACGGGAGGTAAGTGCATTTGGCGACAATAAAGGATGTGGCAAAAAGAGCGGGCGTGTCGCCCAGCACCGTGTCACGGGCATTGAGCGGGAAAGTGCCGGTTGATAAAGAGACGCGGGAAAGGGTCATGGAGGCCGTACGCGCCCTTAACTATAAGCCCAACATCCTGGCCAAGGGGTTGAAGGAGGGTAGGACCAACACCGTAGGCCTCATCGTCCCTAATATATGCAATCCTGTGTTTCCTGCGGTGGCACGGGGTGTGGAGGACGTGGCCAGGGAACACGGTTTTACCGTCATATTGTGCAATACCGATGAAAACATTGAGGCCGAGAAGGACTATGTCGAGAAACTGCAAAAGCGGTGGGTGGACGGCTTCATATTTGCCACGGCCAGGGAAGAAAGCCAACACATATTCGAGCTTAAAGAGAAGGGTTTCCCAGTGGTGCTGGTGGTGCGACATATGGACCAGGCGGTGGATGCCGTGGTAATAGATAATTATAAATCATCCTTTGAGGCTGTTAAATACCTGATCAATACAGGGCACAGGAGGATATGCATAATAAACGGCGATACCAGCTTGACGCTGTACAAGGAGCGCTTCGAAGGTTACAGGCATGCCCTTCAAGCTGCTGGATTGCCCATTATGCCAGAGCTGGTGCTGGATGTGGCTGGTCGAGATGATAACGGCTATGGAGCTGTTACGGCCATGTTAAAGAAGGGAATACTGCCCGATGCTGTGTTTGCCACCAGCGACCCCAGGGCAATTGGCGCCATAAGGGCTATCAAGGACTGCGGCCTGAGCGTACCCGGCGATATTTCGGTGGAGGGATTTGACGACCTGGATATAAGCGCTTTTCTGGATCCACCCCTTACCACGGTTTCTCAGCCGCTGTATGAAATGGGAGCCAGGGCGGCACGCAGGCTTATCGATATGATCAACGGTGGAAAATCTGGGCAGCCAAAAGTTGAACTTGTAGAGGCCAATCTGGTGATAAGGAAATCGGTCAAAGTGCGGGAGCATTGATAAAATTATATTTTTAATCAAGAAAGGGATGGTGTACATGAAGAGCAAGGCCATGGTTTTAACGGCGTTTAACCAGCCGCTTGAGCTTCAGGAGTTTACCGTACCAGCCCTTGAGGAAGGGCAAGTGCTGGTTAAGCTCAAAGCTGCTGGCGTATGCGGCTCCGACGTGCACATGTGGAAGGGCGAGGACCCCAGAACCCCCCTTCCCATTATCCTGGGCCATGAAGGGGTAGGTATAGTCGCCGAAGTTAAGGGAGAAAAGCGCACTGTTGATGGCCTTCCGTTAAAGGAAGGGGACTTCATCTTATGGAACAGAGGTATCAGCTGTAACCAGTGTTTCGCCTGCAAGGTCTTGAGGGAGCCATCGCTGTGCCAGCAAAGGAAGGTGTACGGCATCAATATGTCGTGCAGCCTACCGCCATATTTAAACGGTTGCTATTCCGAGTATATTGTGCTCAACCGCGATACCGATATATTCAAGATTACCCAAGACGTAGATCCCGCAGTGGTAGTTTCGGCTTCCTGTTCGGGTGCCACTGTTGCCCACGCGTTTGATATGATCGAGCATGCGGTGGGCGATACGGTGGTGGTACAGGGCCCCGGCCCGCTAGGGATATATGCAGTGGCCTTTGCCAGGAAGCTTGGCGCTTCAAAGGTTGTCGTGATAGGCGGTTCATCCTCACGCCTTAACATATGCAAAGAGATGGGGGCCATTACCCTTGATCGCCATGCTACTACGGTAGAGCAGAGAAGGGAGTTCATCATGGATATAACCGGTGGACGGGGAGCTGATGTTGTCGTTGAAGCCGTGGGCTCTCAAGGTGTGGTGGAAGAGGGCATAAAGCTTTTGAGAAGCGGCGGCACTTACCTTTCAACCGGTTTTGCGCAGCCCGCTGGCCTGGAACAGATTGATTTCTATTATGATGTTGTGAGGAAGAACATCAGGATTCAGGGGGTATGGGTCAGCGATACCAGGCATACTTGGCAGGCCCTCAACCTGGTGCTCGAAAATTCTGAGGCCTTCAGAAAGATGATCACCCACAGGTTTAAGCTGACGGAGGCCAACGAGGCTCTGAATGCCATGGCCACCAGACAGGCTTTAAAAGCGGTGCTTGAGATGTAGCAATATTTCTCAATTCCAACCTTTGCATGTATTCAGGTGTAGAAAATCGTCAATAATTATTTATAGAAAAAAACCGGCAATACTTACATGCAAAGGGGAATCGAGATGCCAAATTTAGAAGAGCTGAAACAACACGCCAAAGAGATCGCTAAAGGTCACAAGGTAAAAAAAGGTGCGACATTGTCCCGTAATGTATTTCCCAAAATTGATGACGATATCGAGGTATTGCTTAAGGCCTATAAGATCACAAACGAAGTGGTGAAGAACAAAGGGTATATAGTTCCTGCCGCCGAATGGCTGCTGGACAATTTCTACATGATCGAGGAACACATAAAGGATATTAAGCACAGCTTGAGTCAGGACTATTATCGTGAACTTCCCGTGCTGGAAACCGGAAAATTTAAGGGATTACCCAGGGTGTATGCGCTGGTTGAGGAGATGCTTTCCTATACCGATGCCAGTTTGAACGATGATGACCTCAAGGCGTTCATAAGCGGATACCAGTCGGTCACTCCTCTTACCAGCCGTGAACTCTGGGTAATCCCGACCATGATACGCATTGCATTGATAAAGAAAATCCGCGATATATCTGTACATATAGTGGAATCGCAAAATTTAAAAAGGGAAGCCGAAAAGTGGGCTGAGCGGTTGTTGGCAGCAATTGAAGGTACCGAGGAGGACATACAGCGGGCCATTTCCGAGCACGACAGCCAAATCGGTACCATGGTGCCGGCCTATGCAGAAAGGTTGCTCAAGCGTTTAAGGGAACAGGGCAGCGAAGCTGCCTCCATCATCAGATGGATAGATGGCAAGCTGGCGCTTCAAGGTACCAATGCAGAGGAAATCATACAGCAGGAGCACCAGCAACAGGCGGCATACAAGGTATCAATAGGGAATGCCATTACCACCCTGCGCTTTTTAGCGGGGATTAAATGGGAAGAGCTTTTTGAGGAATTGAGTATAGTAGAGCAGACGCTGCGCCAGGACCCTGAGGGAGTTTATGGGAAGATGGAGTTTGCTTCCAGAGATTTTTACCGCCGTCAGGTGGAGGGGCTGGCCAAAGAGGCCGGTGTCAGCGAGTGGGAAGTGGCGCATGCTGCCATTGATTGTGCCCGTGAATTTGGGAGCAACCCGCATGCTGAGGCGCGGCACAGGCATGTGGGATACTATCTTATTGGTAAAGGCAGGAAACAGCTTGAGGCCAGGCTTAACATCAAGAAAAGCTTTGTCAAAAAGCTGAAGCAGGGAGTAGTCGATCATCCCTACGGCTTTTACTTCGGCTCAATCTCGTTGCTTACAGCAGGGTTGTTTGCGCTGTTCTATTTTATTCTATTCAGGTATGGCGACGTAACGGATTTTTGGGATTTGCTGGTAGCCATGCTGGTGGCTGCCATTCCAATCTTCAGCTTATCGATCGGCATAGTTCACTGGGCTGTTACCCGAATGCTGCCGCCATGCCATCTGCCAAAATTGGAGTTTAAGGATGGCATACCGCCGGAGTACCGCACCCTGGTGATAATCCCTACCCTGTTGTCTAGCGAGAAGAGGGTCAAGGAACTGGTAGAGCAGATGGAGGTCTTCTACCTTGCCAACCACGAAAAAAACCTTCATTTTGCTCTGGTGGGCGATTTTAAAGATTCTCCCAATCAAACGGAACCCCAGGATGAAAAGATCGTTGAGACGGCCATAAAGGCCATCGAGGAACTGAATGCACGTTACAGCGACGAGAGAAAGGACATATTTTTCTATTTCCATCGTTACAGGCAGTGGAATCCGGCTCAGAAGACCTGGATGGGCTGGGATCGCAAAAGAGGCGCTATTATAGAGCTTAACCGCCTCTTAAAGGGTAGAGGAGATACAAGCTATTACATAAAGGTGGGAGACCTTTCGGCATTAAAATCCGTCAAGTATATCATCACGCTAGATGCTGATACCCAGCTGCCCAGGGATGCCGCAAAACGCCTGGTGGGCACCATGGCGCATCCACTTAACCGCCCACGGTTGAACCCATTCGTGCCTAGGGTAGAAGAAGGCCACGGGCTACTCCAGCCCAGGATAGGGGTGGCTGTGGATAGCGCCAGCCGCTCCTTTTTTGCTTTAATATTCTCGGGGCAAACCGGTATTGACCCCTATACCACGGCGGTTTCGGATGTGTACCAGGACCTGTTTGGCGAGGGAATATTCACGGGCAAGGGAATCTACGACCTGGATGCCTTTTACAACGTATTGGACCAGGCAATTCCCGAAAACGCCATTTTGAGCCATGATTTGCTTGAAGGCTGCTATTTGAGGGCCGGATTGGTGACCGACATAGAATTGATAGACGGCTATCCATCCCATTACGTAGCTTATGCCATGAGGCTGCATCGCTGGGTCCGCGGGGACTGGCAGCTCATTCCATGGCTGTTCTCCCGTATAAAAGACGCAAGAGGGAACAGCGCGATAAACCCCCTCAATGCCATATCGAAGTGGAAGATACTGGATAATATGAGGCGCAGCCTGCTGCCGCCTGCGATATTCCTTGCTCTGATGCTGGGCATGACGGTCCTGCCGGGGCCGGTATGGTTGTGGGTAAGCCTTGGGGTACTCACCCTGGCCTTTCCGCTGGTGATGGACGTAATAGGCAACTTTTTGTCGGGGAGCAGTGGGGCTGGCTCTTCCACAAAGCTGGCCGATGCGCTGTTTGGCGCCAGGAGCCTGACATGGCAGATTGCCTTGTCGTTTGTATTTCTGGCGCATCAAGCCTATCTCATGGCGGATGCCATAGTGCGTACCCTCATAAGGGTAGCCTTTACCCACAGGAATATGCTGGAGTGGGTGACGGCGGCAGACGCCGAGCGAAGCTTTAAGGGGCAGCTTTCCGACTTTTGGAGGAAGATGTGGCCTGGCACAGCGGTTGCGGCTTTCTTCTTCGGATGGGTTGCCTTTTTCAATCCTGCGCTGTGGGCTGGAGCTGCGGCCTTGTCGATATTATGGGGCTTGTCCCCGTGGATAGCCTATCGCATAAGTCGGCCGAAGCAAAAGCAGGTTCCCAATCTGTCGCAGGAACAGATTTTGAAGCTGAGGCTCATTGCCAGAAAGACATGGCGGTTCTTTGAGGATTTCGTTGGTCCGGAGGATAACTGGTTGCCGCCCGACAATTATCAGGAGGACCCGCCTGTTGGCGTGGCGCACAGGACCTCGCCCACCAACATCGGTTTGTACCTCATGTCCATTCTGGCGGCGCGCGACCTGGGCTATATAGGCACGCTGGAGACTATTGAGAGGCTTGATCGTACCATTTCCACCATTGAGAGGATGGAAAAGGCTGAAGGCCATCTGTATAACTGGTATAACACCACCACGCTGGAGCCGCTTAAACCCCGCATCATATCATCGGTTGATAGCGGCAATCTGGTGGGCTATCTGATTGTCATCAAGCAGGGTATTGAAGACCTTTTGGAAAGGCCGCTTGTAGGCAAGGAGATGCTGGAAGGGTTGAGGGATACGCTGATGCTTTACGAGCATAAAGTGAATGACTTACTCGATAATCCAGTGGTCAGTGACGGCGTTACCCTTACCGGTTGGAGGACCCTGCTTGATGACATAAAACAAGAGAAGGGCGGCATTGATAGATACATCGGCCTTTACCTGCAGGAGCTGGATTGCCTGGTGCCATGGGTGTCAATGCTGCGCAGCGTGCCTGAAGAGCTGAAGGATGAGCAAAGAGGATATGCTGAGACTGCCAGAAAGTTCAACCACCTGGCAGAGCAGCTCAACAATGGATTTTCGCTGAAATGGCTGCTGGATAACTATTCCCTTGTTTTGGATATTCTCTCGGAGGTCATGCAGTCACTATATGAAGAAGGGCATACAGATGAAAAAGCTCAAAAGCTCATGAACTGGCTTAAAGATTTTGAGCTGGCCCTGGCAAAGTCACATGCTGCTGTAAAGGATTTTGCACAGCGTTGCAACGATTTAAGCTGTAGAATTGACCAATTGGTCCGCAATACCAACTTCCGGGTGGTGTACGATTCTAACCTAGAGCTGTTCTCCGTGGGTTACGACGTGGAAAGGGGCAAGCTCATAAAGAGCTATTATGACCTTCTGGCATCCGAGGCGAGACAGGCCAGCTTTGTGGCCATAGCAAAGGGTGACGTGCCGCAGAAACATTGGTTCCGTTTGGGGCGACCTCTGACCATGGTAGGGGATTACAAGGTGCTGCTGTCGTGGAGCGGTACCATGTTTGAATATATGATGCCGCTTTTGATAATGAGGAACTATGATTATACCCTATTGGATGAGACATATACAGCGGCGGTGGAGGCTCAGATTCAATATGGAGAGCAGCGCCATGTACCCTGGGGGGTATCAGAATCCGCTTTTTATGCCTTTGACCTGCATCTCAACTATCAGTATAAAGCCTTTGGCGTACCCAAGCTGGGGCTTAAACGCGGGCTCATAAACGACATAGTCATTGCCCCCTATGCCACCCTTTTGGCCTTGCCGGTAAACCCCGTTGCAGCAGTCAAAAACGTTGAAGCCCTTATCGCGGAGGGGGCAGATGGCACTTACGGGTTATACGAGGCCATTGACTATACCCCCGAACGCCTTCCTCAGAAAAAGAGGAGCATGGTGGTAAAGAGCTTTATGGCCCACCACCAGGGTATGGCATTGCTGGCGCTGAATAACTTCTTAAACGACAACATCATGCAGGAGAGGTTCCATGCTTCTCCCATGGTGCGCGCTACCGAACTGTTGCTGCAGGAGCGCATCCCTGAAAAAGAGGTATTTATAAAAGACCGCAGCGAAAAGCCTCTGGATGTGGAGGCAGAAAAGGTAAAATATCACGAGATCAGGCCAAGAAGGCGCTTTTCAGTACCCACTACCGAGATACCCGAGGTGCATCTGCTGTCCAATGGCGCGTATTCGGTAATGATTACGGCCGGCGGCAGCGGTTTCAGCCAGATGCACGGGATGGCGGTTAACCGCTGGCGCGAGGATTTTACCCTGGAAGGGCACGGCATGTTTTTCTACATAAAAAACCTGAACTCAAACGAGTTTTGGTCGGCTACCTATAATCCCACTAGGGTTATGCCTGGTGAGTACCGTGTGGTATTTGAACCGGATCACGCTGTATTCTTAAGAAGGGATGGCAATATCGAAACCCTTACAGAGGTGGCGGTATCCACTGAGCATAATGCTGAGATAAGGAGAATAAGCCTTACCAATCATAGCCAACATGGACGGGTGGTGGAAGTTACCAGCTATTTTGAGCCTGTGCTGTCATCGCTGGCCGATGATATGGCGCACCGCGCATTCAATAACCTCTTTGTTGAAACCGAGTATGTACCTGAGTACAATGCCCTTTTGGCCAGAAGAAGGCCGCGAAAGCCCCATCACAAGTCCGTATGGCTGGTCCATACCTTTGCGCTAGAAGGCGAAGCTATAGGCGAACCGCAATACGAAACCGACAGGGCCCGTTTTATTGGCAGGGGAAGAGACCTGTCTTTCCCGCAGGTAATGGAGCCGGAACACCCATTGTCCAATACAGCGGGGGCGGTGGTGGACCCCATCATGAGCTTGAGGCAGAGAATAGCCATTCCACCTGGCAAGACTGCAAAGATATCTTTTATGATGGCGGTGGCCGACAGCCGCGAGGCTGCCATTTCACTTGCAAAGGAGTACAGGAGTGGCTCTGTTGCCTCCCGCGCCTTTGAGCTGGCGTGGACCCACAGCCAGGTTGAGATGCGCTACCTCAATATAACCTCGGGGCAGGTCAACCTGTACCTGAAGATGGCATCTCATATACTCTATCCTACCCCTGTGCAGAGAAACAAGGAGGAGCTCTTAAGGAAAAATCGAAAGGGACAGTCGGGCCTGTGGGCGTACGGTATTTCGGGAGACATCCCAATCGTGGTGGTTGAGGTAAGCAAGCTGGAGCACATGGAACTGGTCAGGCAGGTTTTAACAGCTCATGAGTACTGGCGCCTCAAAGGCTTAAATGTGGATCTGGTGCTGCTCAACGAGTATGGCAGCAGCTATGAGCAGCCTGTGCAGGAGAGGCTGCAGGATTTGGTTATGATAAGCCATGCCAGGGATTTACAGAACAAGCCGGGAGGGGTGTACATCATACAGGGGGTTTTTATGCCCGAGGAGGATAAAAACCTGTTGAAAGCTGTTGCGCGGCTGGTGCTATCGGGCGATGGTGGCAGCATATCCTCACAGCTCAAGTTTTATGAACCAAAAGAGGCTTTACCACCTGCGTTAACTGTAACAGCACTGCCGGTTCACGAAGAAGAGATATTGGATGAAAAAGATGAAGAACTTATATTTTTCAACGAACTGGGAGGGTTCAGCCGCGATGGCCGGGAATACGTCATCAGGTTACAGCACGGCAAATGCACCCCTATGCCATGGAGCAACGTTGTATCCAACAGCCGGTTTGGTTTCCTGGTCACCGAATCGGGAGGCGGGTATACATGGTGTAAGAATAGCCGGCAGAACAAGTTGACGCCCTGGTCCAATGACCCGGTAGTCGATCCGCCCGGCGAGGTCATCTATTTAAGGGATGAGGACACCGGTGAGGTTTGGACCATAACGCCATCCCCTGTTCGGGAGAGTCAGCCCTATATAGTGCGCCACGGGCAGGGCTATACGATATTTGAACACACCAGCCACGGGCTTGTGCAGCGTCAGGAGATGTTCGTGCCTTTGGAATACCCTGTGAAGATTTCAAAGGTGGTTTTAAGAAACGATTCTAAATGGAGCAAGAGGATTACCCTCACGTATTATGTTGAATGGGTGCTGGGCGTTCAGCGGCATGGTACTAGCCAGTTTATTGTAACCGAGTGGGATGAGCAAACGGGTGCCTTGCTGGCACGAAACGCTTACAACGAAGAGTATGCCGAACGGGTAGCATTTATCGCGGCTAACCTACCTGTATCCTCCTATACATGCGACAGGACCGAATTTTTAGGCAGAAACGGCAGCATACAAACTCCAGCTGCCCTGCAGAGGATCGGGCTTTCCGGGCGAGTGGGTGCGGGCTATGACCCGTGCGGTGCGCTGCAGGTGAGAATAACCCTGGAGCCGGGGGAACATAAGGAGATTGTATGTTTACTGGGACAGGGTGAAAACCTGGACGAAGTGCGGCAGATAATAAGTCTATACAGGGATGTTGAAAAGGTGGACCAGGAGCTTAAAAACGTAAAGAAATTCTGGGATGGGGTCTTGGGAACTGTGCAGGTCAGCACGCCAGACCCATCCATGGACCTGCTGCTCAACCGTTGGTTGGTGTACCAGGTGCTTTCCTGCAGGATGTGGGGCAGGACCAGCTTTTATCAAGCAAGCGGTGCCTATGGATTCAGGGACCAGCTGCAGGATTCCTTGGCGCTGGTTTACAGCTTGCCGGATCTTGTGCGGCAGCACATCATCGAGGCCAGCGCGCATCAGTTTGTCGAGGGAGACGTGCAGCATTGGTGGCACATGCCTTATAAAGGGATTCGCACTCGGATGTCCGATGACCTGCTGTTCCTGCCGTTTGTGGCAGCCGACTACGTAAAGATTACCGGCGACTGGAGTGTACTCGATGAAGAGGTCTATTTCCTTGAAGATGAGCCTTTGGCGCCCGAAGAGATGGAGCGTTACAGCGTTCCACGCATCTCACAGAGCAAGGCTACTGTCTACGAACACTGCATACGGGCCATAGAACGTGCGCTTAAGTTTGGTCCGCATGGGCTGCCGCTTATGGGCACGGGGGACTGGAACGATGGCATGGACAATGTAGGAAGAAAAGGAAGGGGCGAAAGCGTATGGCTGGGATGGTTCCTGTACACCACGCTGCAGCGCTTTATACCGATTTGTGAAGCCAGAGGGGATGAAGAGCGGGCTAAAAGCTTCAGAGAGATAGCCCGCAGTATCCTAAATGCTATTGAAAAACACGGCTGGGACGGTGGATGGTACAGGAGGGCTTACTTTGACGATGGTACGCCGCTAGGGTCCGAGCAAAATGACGAGTGCCAGATAGACTCGATATCTCAGTCCTGGGCTGTTATATCGGAGGCCGCAAATCCCAACCGGGTTCGCGAGGCCATGAGGGCTTTAGAACATTATCTGATCCGCCGTGAGGACGGGATTATACAGCTGTTTACTCCCGCGTTTAATAAGACCCGCCTGGAGCCGGGATACATCAAAGGGTATGTTCCGGGGGTGAGGGAAAACGGCGGGCAGTACACCCATGCAGCGGTGTGGGTGATTATGGCCTTTGCCAAGCTGGGCGATGGCAATAAGGCCGCTGAGCTGTTTAACTTGATCAATCCCATAAACCATGCGCGTACCTGGATCGAGCTGTCGAGATACAAGGTAGAGCCCTACGTAATGGCTGCCGATGTTTATTCCACGCCGCTGTACGTGGGCAGGGGGGGATGGACCTGGTATACCGGTTCCGCCTCCTGGATGTACAGGGTGGGCCTTGAACACATACTGGGATTTAAGCTGGAAGGCGAATACTTGATTGTGGACCCCTGTATACCTCAATCGTGGAGCAAATATGAGATCAGCTACAATTACAAGAACAGCGCATACCACATCGTCGTAGAGAACCCGCAGGGAGTCAGCAAGGGTGCCAGAACCGTACTGCTGGATGGGCAGAAGCTGCCGGACGGAAGGATCCCCCTTGTGGATGACGGCATACGCCATGAGGTGCGCGTCATACTGGGGACCGGTGTATAGTTGCCGGTCCTTGATTTTTTGTTTTGCTTTAACTTGAAATTAGGATGTTTATGTGGCGTATAGCTTGACGTATCAAGACAGATATATGTATAATGGTCATATAAAAATTTGGCAAAACATAAAATTTTACTTCGCGTCAGGTTTTTTTCAATCAGAAATTAATCCTCTGATAAAACTGTTGCCTTTTATACCAATGGTTGTCTATGTCTAAGAACCAGGTCGCGGAAAAATTAAAAATAAGGGGAGTGTTGCAATGTATCTGGCAACTTTTAAAATAGGCGATAGAGAAGATTGGGGGCTGGTAAGGCCGGATAGAGGACTCATCTGCCCTGCCCGCCTTTGGCTGGGGGAAGGTGCGCCGCTAACTCTTCTTGAGTTTATACGGTCGTCAGATACTTTAGATGGCGCAAAATCGGGGGTGTCTGCGCCACCTCCGCCGAGTGATAAATGGATCAATGTGGATGATGTGGAATTGCTGCCTCCAATTCCCAGGCCAATACGCAATATATTCTGTGTAGGGAAGAATTATTTAGAACACATAGAAGAGCTTAATAAAGATGGCAAAATATCAGGGGCGAACACCCAGTATCCACAGTATTTCACCAAAGCTACACATACTGTTACCGGGCCGTTTGCTGAGATTTCGCTGCACTCGGATGTTACATCGCAGGTGGATTATGAAGCAGAGCTGGCGGTGATCATAGGTAAAAAGGGTATTAATATTCCTGAAGATAAGGCAATGGACTATGTGTTCGGGTATACCATTATAAACGATGTGACGGCCAGAGACCTGCAGCGAAATCACAGCCAGTGGTTTAAGGGCAAGAGCCTGGATGGCTTTTGTCCCATGGGGCCCTGGATTGTGACTAAAGACGAGATTGACCAGCCGGTTGAGCTCAATATATCCAGCCGGGTAAATGGGGAGCTGCGCCAAAGCTCAAACACTCGCAATATGATATTTAGCATTTCAAAGCTCATAAGCATACTTTCACAGGGTCTCACGCTGGAGCCGGGAGATATACTGGCGACCGGTACGCCGGCGGGGGTGGGTATGGGGTTTGACCCGCCTAAGTTTTTGAAACCCGGTGATGTGGTGAGGATCGAGATTGATAACATTGGCTATATAGAGAATAGATTCGTTGAATAGGAGTTAAGTTTGATTTTATATATGAAGTCTGGTACTTGGGCTGGAGTATATGAGTGATATCCTCTTCCGATTCCTTTAATTCTTTGAGAAGAGGACATCACTCATGCATTTATTTCTAAAAATTTCATGCGCTTATTAGCGTTTCCATGTCATAAATTCTAGTAGCCCGCTTCATGATTTTCATATCATGAGTTGCTACCACTATTGTTTTTCCTTCCTTGTGGTGGATGTCACTTAATAGTTCAAGAATGGTTTCGCCGGTTTTTGGTCCAGGTTTCCGGTGGGTTCATCGGCTAAAATGATGCTGGGCGAGTTTGCCAGAGCTCTGGCAATTGCTACCCTTTGTTGTTCTCCTCCCGATAATTCCCATGGATAATGATTTTTTCTGAGGTGTATTTAGACCTTTAACCATTTTACTTTGAAAAGCCTTCTCTTTTTACATAACAAAAACCTGATAACAATAAAGAAATTAAATACACCAACAGGATTAAGAAAGAAATAAAGCTGCTGTTGTAATGAGGATTATAGGGTACTATTATAATGCCCGAGGAGTCCACATTGAAAAATATTTCCCTTAGAAGCCCTCGCATATTGAAAAGTATGAGAGATTTCAATAGCAAACCTTCTTTTAAAAGCATATGGAGTACTGGTTCGAAAAATATAACTGTCGAAGCAAGAACGACAGGTATATATGCGTTTCTGACAATAAGGGTTAAGGTTAAAGAAAAAACTCCCCAAAATAATGTGCAAAAAAACACAGCCAGCAATTGTCCTGTTAGCTCTTTAAAATTTAAAAAATCCGCATCAACGATAATATCAAATATTATGCCTAGAAAGAAAGAAGGTAAAATAACTGCAAATACAATAAAAGAGACCACCATCAATTTTGAAATTAGGAAATATTCCCTCTTGGAAAAAACGGTGTATATAAATACCGCATTTGATTCATACTCTTTAAAACATAAATAGGCAGAGGCAATTACAATAATAAGAGCGCCAAACAAATTTGCATAAAGTAAAAAACCCGATGCAAAAGGTGACAGGACCGAAATAGCCATTTCTAGATCATGTTTTATTGGCCTTTGAAATTCCCTAAATATTTGTATTAACAAAACAATATACAAAACATAAATTAAAATTATATACTTAGACGAGAGAAGTTTTTTCATTTCTGCTTTAAGTAATTTATATAGCAACTTATATGCACGCTCCCTATTCAAAAGTTATTTCTCCCGCTCCCATCCCTTTTTTGAATATAAATGTAACATAAAATTCGCCTTCTTTTAAACCTTTTAAAGTGTCTTCTTTTATATCAACGTTGTACAACTCTTTAGAATATATGCGTTTTCTTCCTCGAGTTTGAAGTTCGATTTTTAACCCGTTATCTGTCTTTATATTTTTATATGTAATCCTCAAATCCGGTCCTTTTACATATATTCTGAAACTTTCCTTTACATCTCTTTTATCAGCATTATAATTAAATCTGATACTTCTGACATATTCTTTGTCATCAATATTTTCTAAAGTCATATTGGCTTGTATGTTGTCTCTTGATAGAATATCGTGTGTAGGCAGCTCACCAATTAACGATATAGCCGATATAATAGCAATTAGCATAAACAAACCGATAAACGCTTTAATCCAAACAGGAATTTTACGCATAATCATCCGATCCTTTCCCAAATTATTTATCTCCCTCTCTTTGTAACGTCATAAAAAATAGTATACCGTAAAGAATTAACACATTGACAATATTAACTAACATGGCTTGACTGAATGAAATATCCAACATATTTGCAGAGACTGAGAATGAAAAAGATGGGTCATTGGTTAAGAAGCTTTTAAATTCATGATAAATTAACATTATGCTATTTGGAAGAAAAAAGTATTTCATTATTTTATCCGCATAAGGCAAGAACTTCTCGATATAGCCAAACAAATAGTAAAACAGTATTCCGATTATTGCTGCAGGGTATAATTTTCTTATTGCAAAGCCCAACGTATAGGCAAAAATACTATAGGTTGTAATTACAAACAGCAATATTCCTGACTGTTTTAAGATTGTCATAATATTTATACTAAAATCGACATTTTGTCTCATGAGGGCAACAAGTAAACTAGAAAGGAAAATGGTCATTACAATTATGATAATATTTATGATTAGCATAGCTGCTGTTTTGTATAAATGTTGCCTTATTTTGCCTTGGTAAAGAAAAACCAAGCTATATGTGTTGTTTTGGAACTCGTATCCGGACAAATAAACTCCGATTATAACGCTCAAATACATCATGCAGGCTAAAAATAGTGTTAATAGGGCAGATGTAACAAACCCTTCCAGAGAAACCCTTCCCTCTATATAAACTCCCGAACTTTCATTTATGAGCCTTTGAAATGAAAGCAAAAGCAAAAGAAGAGCAAATATGCCATATCCTATATAGAATGCTTTAATTTTGAAAAACTTTTTTACTTCTCCGCTTATCTGCACCATTTCCCTTACTCCTTTGTGACTTCGTTAAAAATATTTTCCAAACTTATTTTAGACTCTTCTATTTTTTCTGGGTAAATCCCTTCATTGACCATTATTTCTAACAGCTTTGTCTCTTCCTTCTCTTTAATCGCAAAGCTTCTCTCTTCTGATAACCTATATGTAAATTGATATGATTTAAGCAGTCTTTCCATTCTCTCCTTGTCGGCCTCTTTGACTTTAACCATCTTTTCATCTGCAAAAACAAGTTGTTGTATTGTTCCCTGTCTTTTTATCTCACCGTTATGTATTATTATAAATTCGTCTACAACTTCTTCCATTTCATTTAGCGAATGGCTGGAAAGAACTATGGTCTTTCCTTCTGTTTTTGCTCTTTTTAACTCTTCTTTTAGCCATTGGGATCCTTCTATATCCAGGCCGTTTGTCGGCTCATCCAAAAACATCAGCTCTTTTTCACCTATCAGCATGGCAAAAGCAAGCTGCAGTCTTCTTCTCATACCAAGAGAAAAGTCCTTGATTTTTTTATATGCTGCCTCTTTCAAATTTACCCTGTCTAAAATATTCATAATTTCAGTCTTATTTAAGGATATCCCCATCATTTTTGCTATAACATCTATATTATCAAAGGCATTCATATTCACGTATCCTGATAAATTTTCCGGCAGATAACCAACTTCCAGCAGGTTTCCTTCAGGTTTTTTGCCGAATATATACGCCTCTCCTTCTGTTGGGGATAAAATTCCCAGGAAAATTCTAATGAGTGTAGTTTTTCCAGCGCCATTCTTTCCAAAAAGCCCATAAATCCTGCCGGCCTCAAATTTTAAATTAATATTTGTTAGTACTTCTTTCTTGCCAAAATTCTTTCTTAATCCTTTTACTTCTGCAACTATCAACGCCTTTTTCCTCTCCTTCCTCATATTCTGAAATGCCGGCCTGTAAAGGCCGGCATTTTGTTAAGGTCTTGCCTCAGCTCTGACAAACTTCCAGACATCTTGGAATGTCAGCCCTAATGAAAAATCATTAGTCGCAATACCAAGCATTAATCTAAATCTTGCAACTGCTTCTACAGTGCCTCGAGTATCACTCTTATATATCCATGATGAAGATTCGTTGCTACTTGTCCATGGGGAGAGAAAATTAATTGTAGGTAAGCTTCGTGTTGTGGAATAACTTGTTATTTTATTGTTACTTGTGTAATAATAGCCTTGTGCTGCGAGACTAAAAATCGGAATGCCACACCAAGAATAGAATTGTACTCTATTATACGTAGCCCTGAGTGTAGTATCTGCTTTGCCGTATATAGGATCTAAGGTAAAAATTAACATAGTAGCAATAAAAAGTACTATCATAAACTTGTTGAATCTTTTCGACGTAACGTTCATATTATCTTACCTCCTTCTAATGTAATTTTCAGCTTTACATTAACCTCTCTGTCGCCGGCAAACATCAAAGTTAATGCAAAGATTCAACCCATACCAACTGCATAGTTAAAATATGCAGCCGACAAAATAAAACTTCAATACCTGCACTTGCTGTTATTTCAGCGTGTTTACTAGGGGATTACTACGAGATTCGGAACAATTTTGTGTGCTTGGTTTAAAAGTGCGAAACTGTAAAATTTAAACATATAACTTGTATTTAGTATAAGCATGAACAATTTACATCGTCAAGTTTTTTTTTATAATCCATTTATGCGCTCTTTTCTTTTGTTTTCTCAGGATATCTTTATATTTTGTAAACTTAGAAATTTTTGCCTAATGACCTAGGTTATTCAGATTTGTAATCTTGAGACAATAAAATTCAAATGAAGAGGTGATGGATATTTAACTTTACCGCCTTACGGGCTGTAAATACTAAAGTTCTATTATGATGATGAGTCTTGCTTTCTTTAAACTTGCGAGAATAATAATTCATCAGAACATTCATAGGTACTGGAGAAATTTAGGAGTACCTGTGGAAAGAAATACTTAAGAAGCAATTGAAAGCAGCAAAAGAATATTTTAACAGCTCCAGCAATATCCTTTTTACAGGAGGATTTTGCTGGAGGTTTTTGATTTTATGAAGGTTATATTCATCACAAAGAAATGGCTTATTGTATTCTGGATTTTGCTGGGTCTGATGCTGTTTTTGATATATGCCTTAAAGCTAAAGGAAGATAGTGCAATTCTTACCCTTGCCTCACCGGTCAGCAAAAAGGTAATCGTGATAGATGCGGGACACGGAGGCTTTGATCCGGGAGCTGTAAGCAATAGTGGCACCCGAGAAGATAAGATAAATTTGATTATAGCACGTAAGCTAAAAAAATATTTGGAAAATCAGGGGGCCAGGGTCATAATGACCCGTCAAACCGATGAGGCTCTGGGCAGAACCAAGAGGGAGGACATGCAAAGACGGGTTGAGATTATAAGGAACGGCAATGCCGATATAGTGGTCAGCATCCATCTCAACAAGTTTCAGCAGTCAAAGTATTACGGTGCGCAAACCTTCTACATGTCTGGAAGCGAGGAAGGGAAGAGGCTGGCGCAGTGCATCCAAACCCAGCTTATAAAAGTTTTAAACCGCGGCAACACCAGACAGATCAAAGCGGTGAGCGATCTGCTCATACTTAAGGCAGGGCAGGCACCAAGCGTTGTGGTGGAGTGCGGCTTCCTCTCCAATCCACAGGAGGAGAGGCTGCTTAAAACTGATGAATACCAGGAACAGGTAGCGTGGGCTATATATTGCGGCATTGTCGATTATTTTGCTGGACTTTAATAGAGTTGAGGCCTTAAAGAAACACCATGCAAAACTCCTTTAAAAATTTTATGTGTTTATAAGCGTTTCTAAATCATAAACCCTGGTGGCCCGATCCACTATTTTCATATCATGAGTTGCTACCACTATTGTTTTTCCTTCCTTGTGGTGGATGTCACTTAATAGTTCAAGAATGGTTTCGCCGGTTTTTTGGTCCAGGTTTCCGGTGGGTTCATCGGCTAAAATGATGCTGGGCGAGTTTGCCAGAGCTCTGGCAATTGCCACCCTTTGTTGTTCTCCTCCTGATAATTCCCATGGATAATGATTTTTTCTATGGGACATGCCTACTTGTTCGAGAAGCTCGTTTGCTCTTTGCTCAGCTTTATGTTTATCTACTCCAGCCAGCAGCAGGGGGACCAGGACATTGTCTTTGGCGTTAAATGAGTGAATGAGATTAAAAAACTGAAAAATAAAGCCGATTTTCTGGTTTCTGTACCGGCATATTTCATTTTCGTTTAGTTTGGCAATTTCTTGCCCGTCAACCACAATGCTTCCCGAATCGGGTTTTATAAATCCGGCCATCAAATACAGCAAAGTTGTCTTTCCGCTGCCAGAAGGGCCCAGTATAACCACAAACTCTCCTTTTTGAATGTCCAAGTTAAGCCCTTTAAATAAATCAACCCTCTGATATTTTGTTTTAAAAGATTTGGTGACCTGGCTGAGTTGAATTGATATTTCCATCTGCACGCTTTCCTCCTTTTTATAGTTCTTCCGGTTTGCTGGAAATAATGTCGGGAAGGGAAGGGTCTTTCATGGCTGTTTTTACTTTTCTTATGGCTATTTGCAAGCTTAATAATCCAATGGCAGCATAGATCAACAGGATAGTTACAAACATCTTTATGTTGATATACTCCCCGATGTAGGGTTCCATTAATAGATATTTGTAAACGATGCTGCTTACAATGGAGGTAACTATAATAATGAATGCCTGTTCGATCCAGAAAGTCTTGAGCAGAGTTTGTTCCGTTGCCCCCAGCGCCAGTAATATTCCTATTGTTCTTAGTCTTCTGTTTATGGTAAATTTGACTTCGCGGTTGATTAACAGATAAACCACGACAGCTCCCATTGCCGCTATGATCAAAAGTACCTTGTTTTTGCTTAAGGAGAAATTAACATCGCTTAGCTGAGCTTTTTTGTATACTATCTTGTTTGCCGAAACAGTATGGTTGTCTTCTGAATTGCCAAAGATGACAAACTGATAATCTATTTCATGAGTTAATTGGTGCTTCTCCAAAAACTCTAAAAATTTATTGTTTGTCAGCACCAGGCCTATTCCTTTTTCAAAGGGTTTGAGTATTGCCTTGATGGTCACAGGATAATAAGTAGATCGTAGATTGGCATGAGAATCTTTTGCAGAATCTATGCCTTGCCTTACACGAATAATTAAATGTGCTTTGTCTCCCAACTTTTTATTTAGTTGTTTGGCAGCATTATAGCTCAGTGCTATGCCCACGCTGTCGTCAGAAGTTGATAAACGGCTCATGTCGCCGTAGAGCAAGTTTTTTTTATTGAAATAGCTTTTTTCCAGTTCATACAGATTGTGTTCATCCACAATGAACAGATCTATCACGGTTTGAGGCCTATAGACAAGAGCGTTATCGGTTGAAAGTATGTGAGCTACAGTTGTGTTTTCCATAACTCGAAAAGCAAATCCGGATTTTGGTTTTTCATCGCAATAAGCAATCCAATCGTAAGTGCAGTTATTTAAAAAGCTTTTTTGATTTACAACAGGTACTATTGCGGCTGTTGAAAACATGCCTACAATCGAAAGAACGGGTATGAACAGCAATATTTTCTTTATAAAAAACCAAGGGTTCTTTTTCCATTCAGCGAGAATAAACTTGAAAATAAATGTATTGCTCATAAATACACCTCATTCCCTAGCAAGCTGTGCTGATATATCAATTTTTTTCGTTTTTAAGTAGGCAAATAGACCATTGATAACAACAGCTACTATTTGAAGGGTTAATGCCCCAAGGCAATACCATCCAAAAAGATACCACGGCATATAAGATTCCATGAGAAAATCGTATACAATGTATTTTACGATAACAGCCGCTGTCCCGAGTAGCGGGACATGGATCACGACGGTTTCCAGCAATAGATACATGACAAAATAAAACCTGGGCATTCCCGCCGCATAGAGTATGGCAAAATCTTTTTCACGCATGACAAGCTTTTTGCTGGCTTCGCGGTATAACACCAGCAGGTAAGCTATAAATGCAAGTATGCTGGCTGCAATCACAATAGGCGGCGTATACCTAAGTTCCCAGTACAGCTCCTCCAGATGCTTCTCTCTTTCAAGAAGCATATTGCGATTAAATTCAACAATTCCATTTTTATCGTCTGTAGATAAAAGACCTTCATTTATCATTTGCATTGGAATATATTCATAGATAAAGTATTCTTTTGCTTTTTCCTTATCGACGGCTTTAACAAACATAATACTGTAAATCGGTTCATGACCAAAAATCTGAGTAAAAGTGCTTCGCTGTTCACCCTGCCACAGTATCAAGGCTATTGGTTCTCTGCCTGAATCGCATATGGCCGCTACTGTGAAGGGGACTTTGATTTGGTCGGGGCCAAACGGGATAAAAACCTTGTCGCCTGTATCTACCCCAAGTTTTCTGGCGGTGCCAAAGTCAATGATAATAGGATTTAATTCTTTGTTTTCAAGTATTTTTTTATCACATTTTATAATCAAATGGTCAGAGAAGAAGGATATATCTCTGCTGTCGAAACTATCTACTGCATATATGTCTAAGGGTATGTTTCTAGTTGTGCTGTCTTGAATTATGACCCTTCCTGATATGATTCTGACAGGGAAAACGGCCTCAACAAATGGAAGACTCTTGATGTGGGCAATTTGTTCTTCGTTAAATTCTTTGACGATGAAGTCAAATTTAGTCTCGGCATATAAAACCGTATAAACGTGCTGGATGTGGCGAAACCACACGGTAAATGACAGCAAAATTGACAGCATTAAAATTATACCTATTACCTCTCCGATTCTTTTATTAATGCCGCTTAACTTGCTTTCCTTTAAAAGCATCCATATCAGTTTGAATTTGCCCTTCAACTTTTCCAACCCTTTCTGTATGATTGTGTATATAAGTGTAAAATATTGAGAGAATCAAATCATAGTCCTGTATACGGAGCTATGATTTGATTCTCTCTGAGAGGTTATGTTTCGAAGGGTTATTTTGAATGTTTTAGATGTTCTAATTTACGGTAACAGTTCTGAAATAATCAGCACGAATTGGTGCTGGACCTGTACCAATGTAGCTTTGGCTTGTACCCCTTGTTTGAGCAACTGCCCTAAATTCAGCTTCTCTTGTAATTCTCCCGAACACGAGAAACATTTTTCTGCCTTGCCAAACAGCTTTTCCAGTCATATCACCGGTTTTAGCAGTAAAATCCCAGCTACCCCATGAACCAGCGGTAACCGTTGGTAAGCCGTACAGCCGAGGAATTTCTACGTGGAAATAGCCATCGGCGGGTACAGGAATACCATAAACTGTAGAATCATATTCAATTTCTGCTTTGAATGTAGAGGAATATCCTACTACACCGCTTGAAGGCAAATATCGTGATACAAAAGTTACGCTAAAGGCAAGTGCCGTGGTAGCAAATAACGCCACCGCCAAAAACGTGACAATAGCAATATAAGTCTTTAGCTTCAAATTTACTCCCTCCTTCTAACGTAATTTTCAGCTTTACATTAACTTCTCTGTCGCCGGCAAACATCAAAGTTAATGCAAAGTTTAAGACTATAATAACTGTATAGTTAAAATATGCAGCCGACAAAATAAAACTTCAATACCTGCATTTGCTGTTATTTCAGCGTGTTTACTAGGGGATTACCTACGAGATTCGGAACAATTTTGTGTGCTTGGTTTAAAAGTGCGAAACTGTAAAATTTAAACATATAACTTGTATTTAGTATAAGCATGAACAATTTACATCGTCAAGTTTTTTTTTTTTTTTATAATCCATTTATGCGCTCTTTTCTTTTGTTTTCTCAGGATATCTTTATATTTTGTAAACTTAGAAATTTTTGCCTAATGACCTAGGTTATTCAGATTTGTAATCTTGAGAGAATAAAATTCAAATGAAGAGGTGATGGATATTTAACTTTACCGCCTTACGGGCTGTAAATACTAAAGTTCTATTATGATGATGAGTCTTGCTTTCTTTAAACTTGCGAGAATAATAATTCATCAGAACATTCATAGGTACTGGAGAAATTTAGGAGTACCTGTGGAAAGAAATACTTAAGAAGCAATTGAAAGCAGCAAAAGAATATTTTAACAGCTCCAGCAATATCCTTTTTACAGGAGGATTTTGCTGGAGGTTTTTGATTTTATGAAGGTTATATTCATCACAAAGAAATGGCTTATTGTATTCTGGATTTTGCTGGGTCTGATGCTGTTTTTGATATATGCCTTAAAGCTAAAGGAAGATAGTGCAATTCTTACCCTTGCCTCACCGGTCAGCAAAAAGGTAATCGTGATAGATGCGGGACACGGAGGCTTTGATCCGGGAGCTGTAAGCGATAGTGGCACCCGAGAAGATAAGATAAATCTAATCATAGCACGGAAGCTAAAAAAGTATTTGGAAAATCAGGGAGCCAAGGTCGTAATGACCCGACAAATCGATGAGGCTCTGGGCAGAACCAAGAGAGAGGACATGCAAAAACGGGTTGAGATTATAAGAAACAGCAATGCCGATATAGTGGTCAGCATCCACCTCAACAAGTTTCAGCAGTCGAAGTATTACGGCGCGCAAACTTTCTATATGGCCGGAAGCGAGGAAGGCAAAAGGCTGGCGCAGTGCATCCAAACCCAGCTTATAAAAATTTTAAATCGCGACAATACCAGGCAGATCAAGGCGGTAAGCGATCTGCTCATACTCAAGGCGGGTCAGGCTCCCAGCGTTATCGTGGAGTGCGGTTTTCTTTCCAATCCTCAGGAGGAGAAGTTGCTTAAAACCGATGAATATCAAGAACAGGTGGCATGGGCGATATACTGCGGAATTGTCGATTATTTCGCCGGGCAATAGCGATTGTGCCGGGCAGTAGTGTCATTGAACATAATAAGCTTTGATTTTGCTGCAAACTTAATCTGCTTAAATGTAGCTTGATAAAGCAATGCCTATGTACGCAATTTTTCTGTTCCTGTTATTTTTGCTTCAAAATTGTAGATTTCGTTTTAAGCGACAAAATAGACTTTAAAGTAGAATCAGCTTTTAGATATTGTGCCCCACGCCAATTATTGTATTTAACACATTGTATAACAATAAAATTTCTAACTAAATATATGAAGATAGGAACAGCACGGGTTATTTTAAAAATATTTTTTTGTGTTGACATTGACGCAACGTAAAGGTTTATAATGCAGTTATCAAGGAGGGATAGCATGGAGTACACGGTACATGAATTGGCAAAGCTGGCAGGAATAACGCCAAGAACGCTTAGATACTATGATGAAATTGGACTTCTTAAGCCGGCAAGAATAAAAATCATTGAGATGTACGTTGATGATGAACGTTTTACGGCATACTACAATAAAATCGCTCCGGGGTGTGCGGCCTTTTTGCGTGATGCAATGAGGATATACACTGGGATAAAGGATTATAATTGAGTTGTACAGTAGCTGCTTGGTTTATTGATTAAATATCAGATGACGGTAGTGGAGAGATCTTAAGCAACATAGCCTTCCTGCCGAAAAGGGTAGGGAGGCTTTTTATCTTGATTGGTATTGAAACGAGGGCACGGAATGTGATAGCCTTAAATAGGAGTCAGAAATGGGGAGGTAAAAAAATGAAGAAATCCCTTCTTTTAAAAAGGCTGATTACTATGATCGTATATTTGGGGGAATTATTATTTGTATTCTATATCGGCATAGGGTATTTTAAATCGGGTGCAATGTTTGACGTGGTCGACTTGTTTCTCATAGCTTCTATTTTTTGCATACCCGCAGGTGTCGCTACATGCCTGATAGCATCGACTATGCAGGAATATGATAAAAAAGTAAGGACGGTGAGAGCTTTTGTATTTGCAGTCTTTTTGTTTTATGCTTTAATTTTATTCTATTTATTGTTCATGGGACGATACAGACTCAGGGCATGGACCATTGGGAATGTCGGATTTAACATAAACGCCTTCAATATAAACTTGGTTCCGTTCAGAACGATAGCGACTTACATACGGCAATATTTTAGCGGCTCGATCAATAAGTCAATAATAATCGAAAATTTAATGGGCAATTTGTTCGTATTTGCCCCGATGGGCTTGCTATTGCCTTGCTTGTTTAAAAGCTTGAGGAAGTTTAATAAGTTTATCATTGCCATGATAATAATCCTGGTTGCAGTGGAGTCTGCACAGCTGTTAACCAATACCGGGAGTATGGATATAGATGACATTATATTGAATTTGGCAGGAGCGATTATATTCTTTGCTGTTTGGAAACTCCATGTACTTCAACAATTGTTGAAAAAGTTTTATATTGTAGAAATGTAAGGCTTTGTCACGTTCTAAGATTATCTTTATCTGAAAATGGCTGTTGGCTTATCTCTAATAATACGTGAAAGAGATGATGAGGCAATGGAAATTACGAAAAATAAAGTTACGACGATATTTTTCATTTTAATATGTGCTGCCATGTTGGTATCATTGCTTATATTAATCATAAATGCCCATATCAAGGCTTTAGTAAAAGGTAGAATTCTCTCACCGGACCATATACCGATAACCGATGCCGACTGTATCCTGGTATTGGGGGCAAGGGTATGGGCCGACGGGCGCCCCAGCTATATGCTTGAGGATCGGCTTGTGCGGGCTATTGAGTTGTACAATATGGGCATTTGTAATAGGTTGCTGATGAGCGGCGATCATGGCAAAAAGGATTATGATGAGGTCAACGTGATGAAAAAATATGCCGTTGACAGAGGAATCCCATCAAGCTGCGTTTTTATGGACCATGCGGGATTTTCAACCTATGAAAGCCTTTATCGTGCCAGGGACGTTTTTAAGGTTAAAAAGGCCATTATAGTCACCCAGGAGTATCATCTTTATAGAGCTCTATATATCGCACAGAAGTTGGGTTTGGAAGCGTACGGCGTTGCCGCCGACCGCAGGGAGTACTACGGGCAGTCGAGCAGGGAACTGAGGGAGATACTGGCAAGGGTCAAGGACTTTTTCGCAGCGATTATAAAGCCCAAGCCTACCTATCTCGGTGACCCAATTCCCATAGACGGTGATGGCGATTTGACAAACGATTAATGAAACAAAATCCAGTGGAGGGCCGTCTAATATATCGAAAGCTTTACAAGGGAGGTTTTATCATGAAAAGGTATTGGTTTGTATTTGCAATAGCTGTTGTAACATTGCTGTTTTTTTCATCCTGCGGCCCTGCTGATAACGGAAATGGGGTAAGCTTCGAGGCTACCGTCCTTGAGAACAACCAATCGAATTTGTTGGTACAGCCTGAGGAAGGCTCCGATGAGCTGCGTTCATCAGATAAGATTATAGTGCACATAAATGATGATGTGAAATTGCTGGATTCCCAAGACAAGGAGATAAAGATTAGCGATATAAAAGTAGGGGATAAGGTACGGATATTCTATAATGGTGAAATTGCGGAGAGCTATCCGGCGCAGATCAATAGATGTTATAAAGTTAAGTTGCTGGATTGACGTAAAATGCTCGAGCCTGGTGTTATAGTCTGTATTAGGTTTGCATTTGCATTATGCTGTTGTTTGCATGTCACCCAGAATCAATTCTGGTTGAACTGTTTTTTGGCATAATATAGAATGAGATGATGAAAGTATCAAAAAGTAAATTAATTCTACTAATTTTATGTTTAACTTTTTTCAGTAGTATATCAGCCTATGCATTGTCATCAATGAGTGGGACTGTAAAAGTTTGGGCTGGACTTCCATTGATTGGTTGGACCTACGTAAATACTCCTTATACAGCTTACTACGAAGAAATATTTTATGAAGGAGTGTTTCCAGATGGTAATATAATAGCTCAACAAACAAATGAATTATTAAGTTCTAAAAAAGGTACAGTTGTACGTGCTGTAAAAAATGTCGTTTTAGGACCTTCTTACCAAAGTGCAGGGTTTTCGTTATTTGAATTCAGATTTATTGAGAATTGGTATGAGATAACTGGAGTCAGCACCTTTGATGTATATGCGGCAGGTGAATGTGTGACTGAAATTAGTGGCGTGAGAATTAGTTTAGGTAGGCAAACATTCAAGGGGGAAGTAGATTTAGGTTACTAAGCAATAAGATAGAATATGTAGATTTAGTTTACTATAAAATATGAGGATAAGGCTATATGGTGGATTCCATGTAGGCTTATCTAAAAACGTTTGGGAGGAAAGTATGGGTGGCATTGTTACAAACAATTTAAGCTTTTCATATGGCAAAAACCAGGTGCTTAAAGATGTTAGTTTTACTGCCTATGAAGGCGAGATAACATATCTTGCCGGGCTAAATGGTGCAGGCAAAACCACCTGGATAAAATTGTGTTCCGATTTATTAATCCCCGATAAAGGAGAAATTCTTTTGGGTTTTTCCCCTCAAAAGGCTATGAAACATCTTTATTCGGTCGTTTTTGATTTTCCTCCTGTGTACCCCCAGTTAACCGGGTATGATAATTTATATGTGCTGTACGGCGTTGATTCCAAACTAAAAAACTTCAAGAAGATTCAGGACGCTATGGGGTTATCTGATTATTTGTTGAGGAAAAAAGCCCGCGATTATTCATTGGGACAACGCCATCGATTGGCTATTATGGGTGCGCTTTTAAGGGATCCTAAATATTTGGTGTTGGATGAGCCCGATATCGGTATTGATCCGGAAGGATGGAGTGCGGTGAAGGAGTGCCTGCAGATGATGAAGAATGAAGGAGCGGCTATTGTAATTACGGGCCAGCATATGGATGAAATGTGTGAACTGGCGGATCGTGTCGTGATTCTTCATAACAGAACAATTGTGTACGACAATAGAAAAGAGCAATTGATTGAAGATCATCCCAACAGTACTTATACGGATATAATTATGTCTTATATGCGTTAAAGTTAATTGAGTAGAGCAAAAACGCGGAGGGATAATATGAAAAAATATTTTGTAGCAGAATTAAAGCGGATATTTAAACCCCGTAGCATATGGATTTTTATTTCAATAATAGCTTTGCTTTGTATTATCAATATATATTTTACCAATAAGGTAATTGATGAGGACATTACATACAATGGGAAAGCCGATAAATATTCATTTCTAATTTCACCACCCATATCAATTAATGCATTAGCCTTGCTATTCTTATCGGGCGGCTTTATTTTAGGTTGCTTTGCCGTTTGGAATATGCATCAGGAATATTCCACCAAATGCATCTATATACGATGGTCTATGGGAAACATGAGAAGTGTTCTGCTTTCGAAATTTCTTAGCGGTATTTTACTGATTGTTTTGTCCGTTTTTATTGTAATATTAATGGGAGGAATAGCTGATATATTTTGGATACTGAGCCATAGTTTTTCACGCGTAAAATTCTCCGTTATTCTATATTTGAAAAAGATATCCGTGATTATTTTATATTTGTCCAGGTCATATGTTCTGGGAATTATCTGTGGGTATCTCTTTACCAAACTGCCTTACGCCATATTGGTTTTCATTGGATTTACGCTGCTTGAACGACAATATTTACCTTATTCCCATGTTTTGTTGACCAATATTTTTTATGATATAAAAGGCGGCATGTTAACGCCTGTTCTTGATCTATTTTCGCCGTGTGAAGTGAAATTATCTATTATGGGATTAATAATTGAAGTTTTGGTGGGTGGAATTCTTTTAAATTACTTACCCAATTGGAAATCTGTTAATGTTAAGGAGTAAATGGCCGATGAAAGAATATTTAAAAAGGGAATTTACCTTATTCTTAAAAACAAAAAGCCTGATGATTATATCCCTATTAAAACCTATTTTAGTATTATTTGCATTATGGATTTCGCTCACCGAAAGAGGACTGGATTTAATGACGGTTCCTTCGCAACTATTTTATGCATTGGACAAGTATTTGATAACTCTACTAACAATTACGTTATCTATAGAGATAATTACATTTGTGGGTTGTGAATATCATTATAAAACTGTGTTGATAAGGCAAACATTGGGTCGTTGGAGTGATGTTCTAAAGGCAAAGATATTGATCATATTGATTGACCTCTTAATATTGATGGTTGTTGCCATTGTTCTGTCATCCCTATTGATGCCAACCATTCCATTAGCAGTTCGTATAGTGGAAATAGTAGCTTTAATTATCTATTTATTTTATTTCGGCATTATTATCATATTAGTAATCGAAATTTTCCACAACGAATTGGCTGCAATCATTTTTGCAGGAGGTACCATCTTATTAAGTAAGACCTTTTTATTTAGTAAATATATGCCTAAGCCCCATTTTTCAACCATGTTGGTTTATATAGAGCATTTATTGTCTAACGTTGATTATTACCGAGCTTTTGTAACAGGTAAATTGTGGCTGAAAGAGTTTTTATATTTTACAATTCTTTTTGGTTTATTTATTGTCGCATATTCTATCAATAGAAAAATTAGGAATTTATAAGGGTGGGTTTCCATACCGTTTACGGTACGTATGTCCGTGTTATGGCATTGCTTTTTTATTATTAGGATTGATTTTTGCCGTTAAGTTTGTTATAATTTTAACAGAAGGTAAATTCTAAATAGGTTTCTAACCTCGAGGGGGTATAGGTTCCCTGAGAGAGAGGAAACGGATGTGCAGAAATAATATGGATAGTCTGTACCCTTTTCCGATCTTTCGGGGAAGGGTGTTTTTAGTTTTTGGCTGCCGAAGTGTTCATAAGATGCGGTGTGTATACAATGGCATGATTAGAGGTGGATTTATCCATTTTGCCTTGCATACATTGCGGCAGATTTTGAGGATCGGTTGATTTGGCTAGGTTGTATGCTGTATACAAACTGTACACAGATAGAACGAGCAATGCGGTATAAAATGAAAGAGAACGAGAAAGGTGGTATAAAATGAGCCTTAACAGTACGCCACGTTCGGAGCGTTTGCACATTGCCATATTGGGAAGGAGGAATGCCGGAAAATCCAGCCTTATAAATGCGCTGACCGGTCAGGAGATTGCTCTAGTGTCTCCAGTAAAAGGCACAACCACTGATCCGGTATACAAGGCTATGGAGCTTTTGCCTTTAGGGCCGGTGGTGTTCATAGATACAGCAGGCCTGGATGATGAGGGCGAACTGGGGGAGCTGCGAAAGAAGAGGACGCTGGCGGTTTTAAACAAAACCGATGTGGCCATTTTAGTGGTAGATGGAAGCGTGGGGATAGGGGAATTTGAAGAATACATGATGAAACTGCTGAAGGGATATAGTTTCCCTATTGTGGGAGTTATCAATAAGGTGGATCAATCTTCGGTTTCAGCGGAGACAATTGCGCTGTACAGCAGCAAGTGGGGGATTCCTTTTGTTGAGGTATCCTCAACCACGGGAAAAGGCATAGAAGCGCTAAAAAAGGCCATTGTTGAAGCTGCTCGTATAGATGGGCAGCGGGATGTGATCGTCAGGGATTTAATATCTCCGGGGGATTTTGTGGTACTGGTGGTGCCGATTGATAAATCGGCGCCCAAGGGAAGGCTCATACTCCCTCAGCAGCAGACCATAAGGGATATACTTGATGGCGGAGGAATGGCGGTGGTTACACAGGAGGACAGGCTAAAAGCCACACTGGCAAACCTTAAAGCCAAACCTCGAATGGTTATCACCGACTCGCAGGTGTTTGACAGGGTTGCTGCTGATACGCCGCCGGATATACCCCTTACCTCGTTTTCCATCCTGTTTGCGCGGTATAAAGGAGATTTGAGGGAGCTGGTGAGGGGCGCACGGGCTGTTGCACAGCTCGAAGAAGGGGATAGGGTTCTTATAGCCGAGGCGTGCACCCACCACCGGGAGGATGACGATATTGCGCGGGTGAAGATCCCTCGCTGGCTTAAACAAAAAACGGGCAAGGATTTAAATCTTGATTTTGTAAGCGGAGGAGATTTTCCCGATAACCTGATGGACTATTCCCTCGTCATCCACTGCGGGGCGTGCATGCTCAACAGAAGGGAGATGCTGCATCGAATAAGGCAGGCCGTGGATGGCGGGGTACCAATTGTAAACTACGGCGTGTTTATCGCGTATGTTCAGGGTATTTTGGACCGGGTCCTGCAGCCTTTTGAAGGGCGATTGTGATGTTGTAATGATTATGTGGTGGAGAAGCCGTGGAGGGTAAGTTGTGGCAATGTTAACCAAGCTAGCAAGTTGATAGTTGGAAGTTTGCTTTAATATTTTTCGAGAGTTTGTGTTAGTGGAAGTTTACCTTTAGTCTTAAAAATATAAATTTGGAAAGGATGATAAAACTATGTTTAAAAGCGAAAAGGCTGATTTTATTAAAGACGAGGTCATCTTTGAAGCCCTTGAGAAAGGGAAGAACAGGACGATTGGGGAGGTTGAGGCCATCATTGAAAAGGGCAGGCAGGCCAAAGGTTTGACTCTGGAGGAAACGGCTGCCCTTTTACAGGCCGATGCCCCGGAGCTGAATGAAAAACTTTTTAAAGCTGCCCGTGAGGTAAAGGATGCCATATACGGCACACGTATAGTGTTGTTTGCACCGCTTTATGTGTCGAATTATTGCGTAAACAGATGCAAGTACTGCGGCTACAAATGCACGAATAAAATCAAGAGAAGAAAGCTCACCGATGAGGAAGTGCGTAGAGAGGTTGAGATAATCGAAAGCCTGGGGCACAAGAGGATTGCACTGGAAGCAGGGGAAGACGACAAAAACTGTCCCATCGAATATATAACCCATGTTATGGATGTGATATACAGCACTAAAATAAAAAATGGAAGTATCAGGCGTATCAACGTAAACATAGCCGCAACCAGCGTGGAAAACTACAAAAAGCTGAAAGCCGCGGGAATTGGAACATACGTGCTGTTCCAGGAGACCTATCATCGTGAGAGCTACAGCAAATATCATCCGTCGGGCCCCAAGAGTGACTACGATTATCACACCACCGCCATGGACAGGGCTATGGAAGGCGGCATTGATGATGTTGGGTTAGGGGTGCTGTTCGGACTTTATGATTACAAGTATGAGGTGCTGGGGCTTTTGCTTCATGCTCAGCACCTAGAGGAAAAATACGGGGTGGGGCCGCACACCATTTCGGTGCCAAGGCTCAGGCCAGCTGTAGGCGTTTCGCTGGAGGAATATCCGTATCTGGTATCGGACCACGACTTCAAGCGGATAGTGGCCATACTCAGGTTGGCTGTACCCTATACCGGCATCATCCTTTCGACGCGTGAAGCGCCGGGATTTAGAGAGGAGGTTATCAACCTGGGCGTCTCGCAGATCAGTGCCGGGTCCTGCACCGATGTGGGCGGGTATGTGCTCCATGAGCAGGGTGACAACCAGCCGCAATTCGAGCTGGCTGACCATCGTTCGCCTCTCGAAGTCTTGAAGAACCTGTGCAGGCAGGGGTATTTGCCTAGCTACTGCACCGCCTGCTATCGAGCAGGTAGAACGGGAGAGAGGTTTATGGAATTTGCCAAAAGCGGGCAGATCCACAACCTGTGCTATCCCAACGCCATCTTGACCTTTAAGGAGTATCTGGAGGATTACGCCGATGATGACCTAAAAGAGCTGGGCAACCAGGTAATCGAGAAGAACTTGGCCAAAATCCCTAATCCTGTCATGTGCGAGAAGACCATAGAGAGGTTAAGGAGGATCGAGAACGGCGAAAGAGATTTATTCTTTTAGTCGGTTTGCCAGCCCAAGATGGGGATATAGCTTAAGTATAGGAGGAATTCCATCTAAAACGTAGCAGAAAAATCGGTAAAGAGTGTGCAAATGGCTATTTGAAAATATAAGTGAGATTTAGTACTAGTATACGAGGGAGGTATTCAATGAATAGGCTGGATTTGCTGCTTGATAAACTTTACAATACTAATGAACTTTCCAGAGACGAGCTACTTTATGTGCTTGAAAATCTGGATGAAAGGCACGCGCACAAATTGTTTGACTATGCCAGAAAGACCAGGGAGCGATATTACGGAAATAAGGTTTACTTAAGAGGGCTCATCGAGTTTTCCAATATATGCCGGATGAACTGTCTGTACTGCGGCATACGTTCGGGCAACAGAAAGGTGGAACGCTACCGCTTGAGCGAAGAGGAAATACTCGAGTGCTGCAGGGAAGGGTATGCTCTTGGATACAGAACCTTTGTGCTTCAAAGCGGAGAGGACCCGTGGTACACGGTAGACAGGATGGTAAGAATAATCTCTAAAATCAAAAAGTCGTTTCCTGATACGGCTATTACTCTGTCCATTGGCGAAAGGGATGACGATGAATACCGGGCTTTTTTTGAAGCAGGAGCCGAGCGGTACTTGCTCCGTCACGAGACGGCATCCAGGAGCCTCTATGAAAAGCTTCATCCGGGAGCTAGCTTCGATAACCGCAGAAGGTGCCTTGCAGTGTTAAAAGAAATCGGCTATCAGGTGGGAGCCGGATTTATTGTGGGGCTGCCAGGGCAGACCAGGCAGGACCTGGTGGAGGATTTGCTGTTCCTTAAACAGCTCAATCCCCATATGATAGGCATCGGCCCTTTTATACCTCACAAGGAGACACCCCTTGGGAGTGCAAAAAGAGGTACGGTGGAGGACACGCTGATCATGCTGGCGCTTGCACGCCTGCTGGTGCCCGACTGCCTCCTTCCCGCTACTACTGCCATGGGAACGCTGCACCCCAGAGGTAGAGAACTGGCACTGATGGCGGGTGCCAATGTGGTGATGCCCAATTTAACCCCCGTTTGGGCACGGCCCAAATACGAGCTTTATCAAAACAAAATCTGTATCGGGGAAGAAGCCGCGCACTGCCGAAGTTGTATTGAAAGGCGGATCAATTCCGTTAGCATGGAGGTTGATATGGGACGAGGGGATCACTATAAATTCAGGCAAAAGAGAGATAAATTCGCATAAAACCAAGATTACACAACAGTAATAGATACTTAAGAAAATTCCTATTCCACAGTAAATGCTTGGCCGTATGCTGCTATGCTAAAAGCCCGTTCGGCATCTGCAATGGACATCCCCTTAATGTTCATCTGATTTATATCGGCGATGCCTACGTTTTTATTTTTCAGATCCCACAGGTAACGTATAGCTTCAGGGTGGAGGCCCAGCAGACGCGCTCCTATGGTATCCACTGCAACCGGGTCGGTACCGCTTATCACGATTCCGACGCGGCGCGGAATGCCATTGTGAGGGCCGGTACCTATCATGGCAGGGTTGGTGCTCACAATTGACAGGTCTATGGGTATTACCTGTGCCATTGCGCTTATGAAGCCATGGATGTCATTGTGTATGCCCAGGTTCTTTTTGGGGTACCCGTGTTCTTCGGCAGGCGGCCAACCCAGGGCGATGTTTTTGATGGCTGCCGTCATAGTTGCAACGTTGTGTAATTTAAGCTGTGCAAACGAGATCAGAAAGGTCATTTCCTCATAGAGCTTATTCAAGTTAGTGGCTGGTGGGGAAGAGTGGTTTAAGTTCACCCTTACAAATGGGCCATAATTTAGGTCCACGAATTCCACCTGTTCTTCATTGATGATTTTATCGTATCCAACTGCTTTCATGACTTCAGAGGTGGTTCTCTCCGCAGAGCCCGTGGCCACAATGATTCTGCGAGGATTGTTTTTCTTGACAAATCTTATGATGGTGCGCAGGCTTTCTGGGCCTACCACATCCCCTGTTTCGGGGCCCGCTGGTTTTACCCAGTTGGGCGTTATGACCACTACATCATTGGCATTGATCATGGTGTCGGCTTGAATCAGGTTCAGGGATTCTATTATTGCCTGGCTTTCATCGCTGTTCATGGCAATTCCTATATCAGCAGTATTTCTTCTCCTTTGACGCATTTTTTACACCTCCGAGTTTATTTTGCCAAATATGAGAGCTGTTATTCTCAAGAATTGGGCGGAATACGCATAAAAGAAAAACCTCGGAGGAGTGATATACTCCCCGAGGTTTTTAAAATCTTTAAAAGAGAGCTTTTAACGACGATTCCATATCATATCGCTCATTCGTAATTCGTTTTTTAAAGTTAAGATATCTGTGTTTTTATTAATCAGGACCACTTCAATTCCTACCATATCGGCCCAATCCATTAGGTGTTTAGAAGTGACAGCGTAAGAAAAAACGGTATGATGGGCACCACCAGTTAAAATCCATGCTTTTGCGGCTTCTTTGAGAGAGGGTTGAGGTCGCCACAATACCCGTGCGACGGGCAATTTAGGCATCTCTTGTGCAGGTTCAATAGCTTCCACCTCATTGATTACTAATCGAAAACGGTTACCCATGTCTATTATAGATGCTGTGATTGCTGGACCGCCTCTTCCGTTAAATACCAAGCGTGCTGGATCTGCCTTCCCCCCTATGCTGAGAGGATGTACTTCAATGCGAGGGGTTGATGCAGCTAAAGTAGGACACACTTCCAGCATATGCGCCCCTAGTACCATTTCATTTCCTGGCTCTAGATGATATGTATAATCTTCCATAAAAGAGGTTCCCGGAGGTAACCCGATATTCATTATTTTCATGATGCGAACTAAGCCTGCTGTTTTCCAGTCACCTTCTGCACCAAATCCATATCCTTCTGACATTAAATGCTGTACCGCCAGTCCTGGTAGCTGTTTTAGTCCGTGCAGGTCCTCAAACGTAGTCGTAAATGCAGTATATCCTCCATCATTTAGAAAACGTTTGATTCCCAATTCAATACGAGCTTGTTCTCTGATTGCATCGAGAGCGGTACTGGATTGCTTTACTTCTGGTGGAACATAGTAGAGTTTGAAATATTCTTCTATCAGTTGATCAACTTCTGATTCCGCAATTGAATTTACTTGTTTTACCAAATCGCCAATTCCATAACCATCTACCGACCAGCCGAATTTGATCTGGGCTTCTACCTTATCTCCTTCTGTTACTGCAACTTGGCGCATGTTATCGCCAAAACGGGCAATTTTGAGGTTTTTGCCTTCAATAAAAGCGGTGGCAGCGTTCATCCAGACTTGAATTTCGCGACAGACTTCGGGATCTTCCCAATGTCCTACAACAACTTTGCGTGCTATTTGCATGCGCGTCACTATAAAGCCGTATTCTCGATCGCCATGGGCAGATTGGTTTAGGTTCATAAAATCCATATCAATGGAATCCCATGGAATGTCACGGTTGAACTGCGTATGCAGGTGCAACAGAGGTTTTTTCAGTTCGCTAAGACCCACAATCCACATTTTAGCAGGGGAGAAAGTATGCATCCAAGTAATTAAACCTGCACACGCTGGGTCTGCATTCGCTTCTCTAAAGAGATTTTGAATGGCTTCAGGCGTTGTAAGAACCGCCTTGAAGATGACTTTGCAGTGGGGAAAGGTGTTCTTATCAAGCCATTCTGCAATAATCCTTGAATGTTCTTTTACTTTCTCCAATACTTCATTGCCATACAAATGTTGGCTTCCCGTTACAAACCAGAAAACATAGTCTTTTGTCTTCATGGTTTTATCCCGTCCTTTCAACTATTTTTACCCTTTTTTATCCATTCCGCAACCTGTACGGTGCGGCGGGCCTGATGAAATACAGCTTGTTTTACATCTTCTACCATTTTGCCGTCTTCTCCCTGAGTAACCGTTGTTCCGTATGGATTGCCCCCTGCGGTAAACACGGAATCATCAGTGTATCCGGGTGGAACGATGATGGCGCCCCAATGCATCATGCAGGTATATATCTCCTTTACAGTGCCTTCCTGACCGCCATGCGGGTTTTGAGCTGATGAGATGGCGCTTACGACTTTGTTTGTGAGCTTTCCTTGAGCCCATAGACCACCCTGCATATCGATGAACTGCTTTAATTGAGCAGGAATGGTGCCAAACCTGGTTGGCGCGCTAAATATAATGGCATCTGCCCACTCAATGTCTTCAGATGTGGCCTCCTTTATATCTTTCGTCGCTTCTACAGTTTCTTGCCATGCCTTGTTTTTTGCTATGACTTCCGGTGGAGCCAATTCACGAACCTTCAAGAGGCGTACTTCCGCACCGGCTTCTTGACCGGCTTGAGCTGCCCACCTGGCCATCTGATAATTGATACCCGTCATACTATAAAATATAACGGCTAATTTTACCTTTTCCATTTATGATTCTCCTTTCAAATTTCAAAAATATTTTAATTATTAATTAAATGATACACCAATATATCGGATTTTAAACAAAATTCCTGATGAATTGGCAAACCAAGTATGGTAAAATGTTTTTGAATGGTGCAAATTGAATATTTCAAAGAAGGGGTGATACATGATTGAACGTCCTTTTGGATAAATTAAAGGAGGTACTATACACCGTTCTACCCATTACAAGAATTCTGCAGAAAGCCTCGTCCTTGTAGGGCGGGGATGAATGCAAGGGTTGAAACTGAGAACCAAGTATGATATAATTAAATCAAATTTTGGAATTAAGAAGGTTGGTTTAGAATGAATA